>Ga0209795_10000049_pt1 | contig 120137 bp, 90 predicted proteins | sample AgamicOrMarz_FD_187166 | JGI IMG/M metagenome (GOLD analysis project Ga0209795, IMG submission 187166) | Agave microbial communities from Guanajuato, Mexico - Or.Ma.rz (SPAdes) (version 2) | ecosystem: Host-associated > Plants > Phyllosphere > Phylloplane/Leaf | place: Guanajuato, Mexico... | reverse complement strand
AAATTGCCGTTGCCGTCAAACGCCGCAGCAATTTGTTCCTCGGTGGGTGGTCGGTCGTTTTGCTCCGGCAGGCAGCGATTGCTGTAGCGCGCCGCCGTCAGTTTTCGACCATGGCTCTGCGGGCCGACATGGATCAATTCCAGCAAGTTGCCGCCGGCGTCATAGCGGTAGGTCTGACGAAAGTTGGCAATAGCGCCTGGATCGTCGAAGCGATTGAACCCCGGTCCACGACTGGCACTGCCCGCTTCCCAGCCGGTCGCTTCGGTCAATTGGTAAAGCGAGTCGTAGCGGTAATGCTTGACCGGTTCTACCCGCTGGTTGGCAAAGAAGCGGATCGGCAACGCCGCGTCTTCGATGCTCAACACATTGCCCACCGGGTCGTAGTCGTAGCGCAGGTCTTGCAGGGCTTCGCTGCCATGGCGACCCTGGAGTCGGAGCAGGCGTCCGTCTTCGGGACGGTAAGTCAGCGTACTGAGCACGCCGTTACCGGCGGTTTCCTGTTCGACCTGGCCGTAGGCGTTGTAGGCAATGTCGCTGACCAGCGTACGGGCAGTCCCATGAGTATTGAGTTGCAGGTGGGTGGCGGATAACAGGCCATCAACGGTGTAATCGAAGGATTGACGATTGCCCTTGGCGTCGGTCTGTTCCAGCACGTCGCCCAGGGGGTTGAAGCGAGAAGCACTGGTAGCGGCTTGTGCGATCGGCTCCAGCAAAACTTCTTTCTCCGGCGGCGCTGAGGGCCAGTTCGGGATGTCCAGGGAAAGCAGGAAGCGCTGCGTCTGCTCAAGTACCCCGCCCGTCAACGCATACTCGTCCAGCGTCTGCGTGCCCGCCGGGTCATCGTGACGGATCAATTGCCCGCATTGGTTGTGTGCGGCGAAATCAACGTCCGCGCCGGCGTATTCATACCGTTCAGTGCAGCGTGGCGCTTCGCCTTCGCCCTGTTCGAAAATCGCCAACGGGCGCAGTAGATCGTCGTATTCGATCCGCCGCTCACTGCCGCGACTGTCCCAGGTTTGGAGCAGTTGATCACCATCGCCGAACAGGCTGATTCGCTCGCCCGCATCGACGCTGAGCGAATTCAACACTTTGCCCGACAGCGAGTAACGGTTAATGAGGTTGGCAGGCGTAAGCCCACCCTCTGCGTGCAATGCCCAGAGTCTGGGGTCCCATTGTTCGGTCACGCGTCCCAGTGCGTCATAGGCATTACGGGTAATACGTTCTTCGGCCCGCATCAACTCGACAGAACGGCAATAAGCTACAGACCGCACCGTGAGGGCGCGTGGATCAATCACCGTCAGCGTTGGCGTGTGAACGTCAACATTGTCGAGGATCGACATGAACTAAGCTCTTTTACGCTTCGCGGCCATCAGGCCCGACAACAGCGGTGAAGCCAAAGTGTTCATAGACCGCCCTCGATTGAACGCAGCTTACTCGCTGAAGACTCTTCCAACGTATCGTTCTCATCCTCGGCAATGCTGTACCACCCCAGGTAACGCTGGCGCCGCCAATAACCCATCGCCGTGACCGTCAGGGTCGGGCGCCCAAGGGGGTCGTAGAACTGTTGGTCGCAATGACCGAAGCGGCGGAACGATTCGTCATTGATGTAGCGATAGCCATCGGCGAAGTACGGACGGTAGACGCGCACCGTCAGGCCCTTGTTGTTGTATTCGACCCGCTCGCTGACCCGCCAGCGCTCCGCCGCCGGCGCGGTCACCGGTTGATCGTCGTCCAGCTCCAGGCTGCCGTCGTCGGCGATCTGGTAGGCGATGCCAGGCTCGACCTTCTGCTTGGTCTGCAACACCCGGCCGAAACCATCCCAGCACTGCACGGCAATCCGGATTTTCCGGCCGGGGTTGTCGGGTGGTTCCGGATAGCGGTCGGCTTGCAGGACGGCCGCGTGCACCGGCTCACGGCGCAGCATCCAGCTGAACGCCTCGCGAAAGCACGCGCTGGCGGCGCCTTGCACCGCTGAATCCGGGTCGCCGATCGCTTCGGTTGGCGAGCGCAAATCCGGCTGATACTCATCGATCGGATCAAAACCAACCGCAATCCCACGCTCAGTGCCGTGAAAACTGCTGACGGACAGTTCGCCAAACCCATCGAAGCGAGCTTCCTGGATGTTCTGGTTTGGATCGACGATCCGCCGGGGCAACAGGTACCGGTAGTCGACTTCTGCCACGCGGGTCGTGCATCCATCAGCGGTGGTGACACTTATCGGCAGGCAGTGATACGGATCGAACTCGACGTCGGTCGGCCCCTGGCTTTCGGTGGCGCGGCCGCTGATCAGCCGATAGAAGCCCTCCAACCCGGCGTAAACCATAAAGCCCTTGCGGATCGACCACAGCACCCTGCCCGGCTCCGCCGGCAGTGCGGCGGGCATGAGTCGGTAACCGAGCTGAGGCAACTTGTCCGCCAGCTCCTGCGGGCTGAGCACCGATGCATACGCCTGCAAAGCCTGTTCATCCAACTCGGCGGACTCAAGGTAGTCGGCCAACGCCTCGAAGCTGGCCTGCCCGGCTGGCAGGGTCTGACCGGCGTGCTGATAACGCTGCTCGGTGAGCTTGGCCAGCACCCGCTCATAGTCGTCAGCGGGAGGGGCACTGAGACGGTCGAGCATCACTTCATGACAAATGTCCTCTGGCCGTAGCGCTGCTTCGGGCAGCACCAGGGCGTTACTACGCGCCAGGTAAGGTAAACCCAGACGAAGGGCCTGCGGATCGTCGAGGTGAATGAAGCGGGCCCGGTTTTCGTTCAGGTAGTAAAAGCGCTGGGCGTCATCGTGAGCAGCCCGCCACCACATCTGTTCGTGGGCTTCGCTGAACGGCGGCTCATCGCTCACTTTCTTGCGCCGGGCATAGTCGATCGTCACGTCATGGATCAGGCCACCATACCGATCCCAGGCCAGGCTGATGTGATGCTGGCACAGCGGGTCGTCAGGCTGGCGTTCGTAGGTGTAGGCAATAGACTCCAGTTCCAGCGGATGCATCCGGCAGTAAGGCTGGTGTTCTCCCCGCTCCTGCCATAAGCGCACCGCATAACGGTGTTGCTGCACCGAGTAGGGATTGGCGCTCGATAGGTGGTCACCGTCGAGGCCGAAGACTTCGACCCGCAATGCAAGGCCGGCCATGGCGTAGGCCATGTCGTGCAGCGTCTGCTCATCGACGTGGCTGATGACTTCATCGGGCTCGTCGCCTTGCGGTGCGAGCAGCAACGCGCTTCCCAACACTTGGGCGGCGCTGTCCGAGTGGTTGTAATCCGGGCCTGGCAGGTCCGGCGCATGTCCGGTGTGGAACCAGCTCTTGCGTAGCACCGAGGCGGTAAAACCCGCTCGCGGCTGTTCGTCACCGGCCACTTCGCTATCGCCCTGCAGCACCAGGCCAAAGCCTCGAAACTCGCGCTCCTGCCCATCGTAGAACCCCTGGCGGTATTGAAAGCGCTGGGTCAGCCGGTTGCCGGTGATTTCATCGAGCTGCTGCTGTTCTACGACCACCGGCATCGGGAACGGGACGTAGCTGGCGACCTCCTGCTCTGCCGCCAATAGTGCCTGTTTTTCATCCAGCCACTCCTGGGCAGAACTGCGATAGATCACCTCGCCCACCGCGCCCATGTTGTTGTCGGTGCTGCGCAACAGGTATGGCTTGGCCTGGACAAAATCGCAGCGCCAGTGCTGCGGTTGCATATGCGGCACCGTCAGCACCAGGCTGGAGCAGCCCAGCCCTTGCAGGTCCGCAGTGCTGACCTGGCATAGCCGGTCGTAACGCACGCCCGGCGGCCAGGGCAGGATGCGAGGGGTGCTCTCGAAGCCCATGCCGGTACGGTTCATGAAAATCTCGGCATGCTCGCTGGTGAGGTAGATCAGGTCGGCCGCACCGGAGCCATCGAGATCGGCCAGCAACACCCGCGAAGCGTCGAAGGATTCGTAGGCATACGGAAGGCTGCTGAGGCGAAAGCCCGGATCGAAATGGCCATGCCCGCGGTTGGGCCAGCAGACGATCTCGTTGTGACGGATTCGCACCAGATGTTGTTGACCACTGCCCAGCACGTCGCTGAAGGCCACCAGTTCGGTCTGTGCCTGGCTCAGCAGCGGCAGGCGATCCTCGGGGGCGGTTTCGACGTGGTGAGGCACCTCTTTGCCAGTGGCAAATCCTTCCTGCCGGCGGTTGGCGTACAGGCGCACGCTGCGCGGGCCGATCAAGGCAAGGTCCGACAGGCCACCGCCCATGAGGTCGGCCAGTTGGCTCTGCGGATGAAAGAATTCCAACGGAAACGCCGCGAAGGTGACGAACTTCGACCACGTACGATCCGGGTTCAGCGTGAAGAAGCCGCTCACGCCGGGCTGCGCCATCACCCAGTCCAGGCGCCCGTCGCCGGTCAGGTCCATCAACGCCTGACGCACCGGTTTGCGACTGTCCATCAACGGGATGCGGTCCAAGGGTTTCCACGCGTCGTAACTCACCTCGTCCGTTGGCTGCGTCTGGTGCGCGCGTAGCGGCTCGCGGTAGTACCAAGCCTTGTCACTGCGATACAGCACACCCGGCAAACCCTCGCCATACAGGTCGACCAACTGGTACTGCTGGCCGTCATTGAGGCCGGGCATGGCGGTGAATGGCTGGTACTCACTGGCTTCGGTTGCAAACGCCGAATAACTGAACGTCACCGGCGGCCGCGACTCGATGCGCCCTTGCTCGTCATACCCTTGCTGATGCGCAGCGACCAGCAAGCTATAGCCCAATTCGGTGGTGTGGTATTCGAACAGCAGGCGCTGCACCAGCAGCGGTTCGCTACCCAGTTCAGCGAACCGGTGGAACATCAGCACCTGCCGGCAAAGCCGCAGGTTACCCAGCAAAAAGCCATAGGCGTAAGTCGAAAACGGGTCGCTACGCACCGGCCACTCGCCTGTGGCGCCATAGGTAGGAACGTCGTCCGCGCCGGTATCGCGTTCGCCGTAGTCGAAGATCAGATCGAAGTGCCAGTCCACCCGATCAATCTGCCCTGGCAGCCAATGATAGAGATGCGCGCAGGCCTCGAAATTGCCGTACCGCACCCGACTCAGATAACACTGGGCGCGGAAGTCTCGTGGCGTATCTTCGGGCATCGCGGCGTGGTCTTCGCTGGCATATTCATAAAGAATATGTTCGCCATGGGCATTCAAGCTTTCTTCAAGCAACCACTCACCGACACGCAAAGAGTCATCCAGGTCAGTGCTGCGCGATGAACTGTTGATGCCATACAGATGCAAGGTGCCATCGGCGCCATGCACCAACCAGAACCCCGGATAGTCATCTGCCGAACGCCAATGCTCGATGCGCTCGAACGCGCCTTCGATGCGGGGGAAATAACGCGCCACCTGATACTCGGTGCCCAACTCCAGCCCCTGATAGCTGCGCACCGGCGTTCGCTGGATCGCTCCGGCGGCAGTGCGCTCAGGCATCCAGACCATGCCGTCCGGCCCGAGCATCACATCGTCATCGGTATAGTCCGGCACCCCCTTGCTGGTGCGCCGCGCCACATATCCCAGCGACAGTACCCAGCCGATACCGAACAGGCTGTTGCCCACGCTGCTGGCATAGCTCAGCGTCAGTGGCGGAGCGAAACCGCGTCCAGGCGAGATCGGCAACGGCAGGTCGAAGGAAGCCTTGCCACTGGAGCCGACCTCCCCCCAGCCTTTGCCAATGCTCTGGATGGCGCCACCGCCTTTAGGCAATGAAGGGGGTGTGATGCTGAACGTCTCCGTTTGATCCATCGCTTGGCTCCGTGCAGGCTTGCTGGATTCAATGTGGGCTCAATCCCCATGGACAGTTATTGCCGGAGCTCACAGTTTTTTTGGCATTTCACGAAATGCCTTCGCTACGTCGGGCGGTGTAGGAAACATGGACGATGATGTCGGTGAGCGATTCGAACAGGCTCATCTGAGCATTGGGGTCGGGAAAAGTCAGGCTCCAACGGGAAATGGCCCCGGTATATTCGAACGGCAGGTAGCGCTCATCCTGAAAATTGAGCTGGAACTGGCCATTGTCGTCGACGCCATGCGAGAGCGCGATCTGCTGGTTTGCCCTGAGGTTCTCCTTGGCGGTGCCTACAGTGGCGGCCATCTCGACCTTGCTGTAGCTCTGGCTCAGTACGGCGCGGACATCTTCATAAGGTCCTACAGCGACGGGCAGCGACACGCTGATGGTTTTGACCCGTCGCAAGTAATGATTCTGGCCCGCATAATCATCGTCGAACATTTTCTGCGTCAGCTCGAATTCGCAAGTGCCATTGGTTGTCAGCGCGGTTTGGATTTGTTCCCAGTTTTTATTGATCGTCGAGTCGGGATCCTTGGCCTTCAGATTCTTCAGCGACACGGTCTTGCGAATTTCCAGCTCCCGCCGATTGTTTTGCAGGTATTCACGATTCATCTGCAGCAAGCTCATTTTCAGCTCTTCACCGACGCCCAGGCCACGGTAAGTGGAGTTCCACCCTCCCGGGCGGATAAAAGTCCTGGTGAAATCGCCCATTTCGTATTGCCAGCAAGCCTCGGCCGCCTGGCACAACGACTGTGCGGTGTTATAGGCCGTGTAATAGAAATCAGTGAATTTGCTATTGAGCCAGTCGTAGGTCTGGGACTTGCTGAAACGATTGCTGCTCAACAAAAAGTCATGGGTGGCCTTCGCCTGGTCCAATGCGGTTTGCGCCTGACGCAGTTGCAACCGGGTCGCGATGTGCTGTGCATCACTCACCGCCAGTTGCGCCTTGATCTGCTCGGCTTCGAGCTTCGCCTGATGACAGGCCTGGGTCCATTCCTGCGCTCGACGGCGATACCCTTCGATCCGGTCCATGAGCTGGCCCGCGGCATAGTAGCCGGATGAAGTTGCCTGAAGCCCAGCGACGACGGCATAAGCCGGAGCTTCGATGCGTTGCCCGCCTATCGCGAAGCCGACAATGTTTGGTGCACCCTTCGCGCCCTCGGCTGCAATTTGCACCATAGACGCTCCGGTCTGGGCCAACCCACCCAGAAAGAACGAAGCGCCCGCAGCCCTTTCCCATCCGCTCACGCCATCGTTCAGTAATTGCTCGTAGTAACTGACCCGTCCCAGGATGACGGCCTCGCTGGCTTGCAGCGCCCTCTTGTTCGCCTCGTCGATCTTTACAGCCTGAATCTGTATATCCAGGGCCGCCTTCGCCAGATTCCATGCCTGTTGCTGTTGCAGTTCCAGGTATTGCGCTTGCTCCTTGCGCTCGATCAGCGACAACAGTGTAGCGCCGAACTGGATCACGCCATCCAGCGCATTCTGGGCAAGGGCGAACATGAAATTGAAACGGTAATGGGGAATCTGTGGACTGAGCAGACGATTGAGCGCCGCCCCGGATACCCCCTGCCCCCAGGCGGCGAGCAAGGCACGAGGGTCCAATGGGGTGGCAAACAGCGGCAGGTTCAAGACGTTGCCCGCTATATCGAGATTATGCCGCAGGTTGTACAGACGGTTTTCGGCCCGATCCCAGCGTTGGATCAGTTCGGGGTTGAAGGGCCGGCGCAGGTAGGGATTGTCGACGCTCGGCAGCGATAAGTCATGGGCATAAGGCCGCAGGCATAACAGCGGTGCAGCCTCAGAGGTCGGGGCAGTGCCAATACGAAGGGGTGGGTCTCGTTGGATACGGTGCTGAGCCTCAACCAACTGCTGCTCGAACTGTCGCAACTCTTCGTTATGTGCAGCACTCAATGTCTGCAGGGTGATCGGCTGCCAATCGTCCACTTGTCGGATATCGGGCCGCTTACCCAGTAAATCGAGAATATGCACATAACGCAGTTTAGCGTCAGCCAGTCCGTCCGGCGTCAATTGCCTGTAGGCCTGATCGGCCTGGTTACCCTCGATATCGATGTAGAGCCCATATAGGGCCTTGCGAAAGTGCACGGGAAAACTGAGTGCAATCTGGTGCGGATCGTCCGGGTAGAGAATCGCCTGGCCGGGGTCTGTCGGACTTGGCCATACGGGCGTCTCCAACGGCACGGCTTGCCAATAACCAGGGTGCCCCGGGTCGACACTCTGGCGCGCCGGGTCGAAGACATAAGAGAGCCAGTGCTTGGCTTCGTCGAACTGCTGCTCTTCGTTCAAGCGGTGCGCCACCAGCCACGGCAGATACAGGAACAGCTCAAGAAAATACAGGTAATACGCACCCGCGAAGTCCATTGGTTCGCTGCCCAGGCCGTTGGGAATCGGCGGTTCTATGCGATGCGTCTGGGTTTCCCACCTGAGCAGAGGCTCCATACCGGTCTCGGCGAGTTGGATCAATTCCCTGGCGAATACCGTGTTCATTCGGATCGGCGCCCGCTCTGAACCCGACGACTCCAACCCGTCACTCATGACGATGCTTGAGCCTGTGAAGTCAATGAACTGTGCCTTGCCCAGCGAAGGGCTGTCGCCCAGGTTCGGGTCCAGCAGGCGGTTGATACTGGGCGCGACTTGCTGATCTGTGTCGAGGGCTTCTCCCCAGCCGATAGAAAGCGATTTGAGGGCGCCACCTAATAGTCGCCAATCGATGGAGTGATGCCCCACCCATGCTTCATAGATCAGCACACCATAGATAAGCGGAATCTTGACGTCTTCGGGATTGTCAGGCCAAGTCACAGGCCATCCGTCGGCTTGCAGGGTGGTCTGGTCGATCGAAAATGCAAATTTCACGCTGACATCGGAGGCCAGGCTTCTGGCGATTCCAGACATGTATAACGTACGCATGTCGGCGAAAGTTGCTGGCGGTGTTTCAGACTGAACATCCGTGGGGTGCCCAACGAACAGCTGATAGCCAAAAGCTGAAGACTTTCTGAATCCCTCCGTCAACCTTAAGGTCAGCTCAATATTCGACTCGGTTCGGTTATAGACAAGATCGACATTTTTTTCGCTTGTCTTGATCCGCGCCTGAGCATCGAGGAAATTCCAGGTATCTGCCTCGGTACCTGGGGCCTGGTGTGACACGGCACCAAACACGGCAGCTGCCGATGGCAACCAGAACTGAAAACGACCGGCATTACCGTTGGCGAAGATGTAGCCGATAAACAGTACGTGCGCTCTGCTCAGGTCATCCGCGGCTTGGGTAGGAGGCACTGAATCCGGATCCAGGTCTGGGACGACCCCATGCGAAGGAAACAACGGCGACACATTGAAGTTCTTGTCGATTCTTACGGTTCGCAGAAAATCGTACGCATCCTTGTCGCCCGTCTGGTCCGAGTCGTCCGGTTGGTAATTGGAATACAGCATGAGCACCATGGACTCGGGTGACGTCGAGTGGTCGTACACCGCAATGGTCTGGGTTTGCCTTTCGATTTCCTCAGGCGTCCTGGCGATCAATGCCGGTGTCTGGCAATAGCTTTCGATGTAGACCCTTGGCGTACTCCAGCTGTCATCGTATTTCTTGTAACTGGCGTACAAACGAAACCGCGGCCGAACCTCGATCGCCATGTCGGCTTTCGCCGGTGGCGCGATCGCGTCTGGTTCCTGGTACTCCACCTCCGCCCAGACCACGAACAAGCGGTTATTGAACCAGCAAGGCCTGATCGTCTGCTCCAGGGCCTTTTCGGAGATCGGAACATTGGCCTTTTTCCAATCCGTCCAGGCATTGGGCAGCGGTTTGTCGTACTTGTCAGGGACATCGCCGAGTACCCTGCCCGGCTGCCTCACCGGGCGTTTGGACATATCCAGCGCACGCCAGTAATAGGCATTTTCGGCCGGGGATTTGCCAATGAAATAATAAGTGCTGTTGGCAAAGTCCTCCCCGTCGATATAGCCGTTGCACACCTTCAGGTTGGCGATTTCCTCGAAACGTGCAAGGTAGGCCAGCACTGCCGAGCGCACCGTGTCAGGCTGGATCTGCGCTTGATTGATATCGTTTTCCAGTTGCTCGAAGCTGTCGGTCTTGGTCAGGCGCAGCGTCGGGTCCAGATAGATGTCGGGGAAGTGATGCAGTTGCTCGATGGCCGCCCAGATCGGGTAGCGGTTGAGGCCGCCGCGCCAGGCCTCGGTCTGCTCAAGTGTCAGGCTGTTATCGCTGTAGCCGGGCTCCATGTTCAGCATCATGCCGTTGACCAGTTGCTGCAGACTGGCAATGGCGCAAGCCACCGGGCTGGTCGGCACATCCTGGCTGACCAGTACGTCCAGCAACCAGTATTCATAAAGGTCATCGGCGGTCTTGATCCGGTCGGCAAGGCCTTGCTCGATCAGGTATTCATCACTGGGGACGGCCTCATGCAGATACAAGGCAAGCATCGCGTCGCGCATTGACTCGTTCAGTGACGCATCGAAGGCAGTTGTCATGATCGCTCCTCAAACAACACCGGCAAGTGATGAACCAGAGGCAGAGCTGGCCGCCATGACCGCGTCGCCGACGGTTTTCCACGCATCCAGGCTGCTTTGCTCATCCAGTGCCGTGGCCTGCAGCAGTGCCTTGGCCGATAAACCACTGGCCTGACAGCTTCTGCGACAACGTTGCACCCAATCCACCTGCGCCATCGAACAGGCACGTTTGTCGGGCAAGGTGTCGGTCAGGACACTGACTTCTGCCTCGGGCCACTCCAGCAGCCTGGCTAGGGCCTCGTTGGCCGTTTCGCTGGCAAGCCGCCGCAACGCCTTGTTCTTCAGTTTGGGCGGGGGTGGATTGGCTAAGCTGAAGTAGCTCAGCAAACTGTCTTCCGACTGGCCCCGGGTTTGGAGCCAGTGGCTGACGCGTTCGAACAGATAGAGTTCGGCGAACGACGGTTCGCTGTTGCTCGCGGGGTATTGGTCACCGCCCAACCAGGCCGGGTTGAGTAGAAACGCACGCAACGCACCGTTACTCAGACGCAACTGCACGACGATCTCGGCATGCCGCGAGATACGTTGGAAATGCTCGATAAGTTCGGAGCTCGAAGCCTCTGCCAGCGCATCGACAAGCAGGTTGTAGACCGAAGAGTGGGCCCAGTGGATGACCGCGACGCAACGTTCCGGTGGCAACTTCGCGACTTCCTGAAACAGTCCTTCGAGCAACTGAGTCTGCTGGTCGCATGCGCCCAACAACAACTCGACAAGTTTTTGCGCACAGACCGCCTTGACCGCTGCGCTCAACGTCAGGACCCCGACCAGGGTATCGACCTCGGGCAGGATCCAGGCGAGAGGATCGTCCACCAGACTCAGCGGGCGATCGACCCCTGGCAGCAGACCGTCCTCATCGAGCAGCGAGGCACTGACCAACAATTCGAACCAACGGATTTCACCGGGTGTAGGACGGTCATCGTGACTGGGAAGACCCAGTGCGCTGACCTGTTGTGCGGTCACGACACTTCGCACGGTGTCCTCGTGCAACTTCGTCAGACGCTTGAGCTGGTCATCGGACGGCGGGGCGAATCCGAGCCCCCCCGCCAGTTGATCACCCGCAGTGTCGTCGAGAGCGGCCATAGGCACGTCAGGCCCTAGGCGCTGCTGCAATTGCGCGACTGTCTGCTGGCTGTCCTTGAGCCAACGAATAGCCCAATCCAATTGCATCAGGACGTCGAGAATATCGGGAACGCCGGCGGCAGTTCGTGGGCTCAGGCGACCACTGGCAAGGGCCGTCTTGTAGCGCTGGCCGCCAAGCAGTCCTGCCAGCATCAGCAGGTCGGCAACGCAATAACCGAACAGCCGGGCAATCCGTGCCTGACGAAAGAGCGAAGAGACCGTGGGTAAGTCACGCTTGAGCTCGCCAAGGTAGCGTTGGGTCTGCCTGGCGATCAACAGCAAGCCGTCTTCGGTCGGCTGCACACCAAGGCCGGCGCACAGTTGCAACAGGGTTTTCTGGGTGGCGGGCGTGGTGCTGGTCAAATCCAGCGGCGTTTGATCGAGAATCAACGGCGTATCGAACAATTGCAGCTGGTTGAACACTTGATCGAACAACGGCAACTCGTCCTTGCCACTGGCGTAGGGCGTGAGGTCATGCATCAGGGCCGCGAACTCCTGAGGTGCGATGCCGTAGTGCTGATTCAGATAGCGATACACCCCAAGGGCGCGCAGTGTGTTCTCGTTCAGCTCCATCGCCAGGTTGGCGTCGCCCTCGGCTCGGATCGCACAGATGACCAAGGTGTCCAGCTCAGCGAAAGGAATGCCGGTCCAGCGTTGCAGCCGGACCATTCGTTGCAGCCGATCGAGACGATTGAGTGAGGTCTTGGTCAGGCGCCAGTACGTTGCATCACCAGATGTCTTTTGCTCCAGGTCCATGGAATTGTCGAACTGATCGCGAATAGTCGATTCAGGGGTTGGGGGATCATCAACCTGGCGCGACTCCATGCCGGCACCAGTTCCATTGACATAGCAGGCGCCGTAGTGAGAAGCATGGGGAAACTGTAAAACTTTGCCGGTCGTGCCAGGCACTTCAACCCCTGCATGTTGCAGATTTTTACTCGGACAGTTGGCCGACAGGCGTACCGCGTATGCGCGCTGACAGAGGAGCATTTCCACTTGCTGGGCGCTGAGGCCGGTGTGCTGCATGAACTCACTCAGCTCAACCAGGCGCCACGGCGGCGAGTCGCTCGATACTTCGAGGCCGTAGGATTGTTTGAAAAAGGCTTGCTCCGCTGTTGTCAGGTTGTATTGCTCGCCCAGCGTCAAGGTGAAACGTTGTCTGGCCAGTTCCTTCGGTTCGGCAATACTACCGGTGGCAGTTACCAGATCGAAGGTAGCGGTGTAATCCGTCTCCCCGTCCACTGGCGCAGGGAGTTCGGCATGGGCTTTGATCAATGAGTTGATGGTTGTATCTGATGTGGCGTGCATGCAATTGATCAACCACTTGCTGGTGCCGGTGGAAATGGTCGAGTTCATTTCCAACGTTACCGTCTGGGTCTGAGCTGCCTTGCGAAAAGTCACTGGAGCGAGGTTTGTCCCCCCGCTGGTTGGGCTGGGTACGTCGGCCACTGGAGCGACGATACCGACATCCGCCTGCTCCAGGGGCAGCAAAAAACAGGTTCTCAACGGCGAGTGGGGGCAAAGGTAAGTGCTGCCCGCACTCATCCAGCCGTCTGTCAAATGACTGCGCGTCAGGTAAAAGTTGCTGAACACCGAAGGCTCGATCAACAGCGTCTGCTGCTGTGGACTCAAACCCGACAACAATCTCTGCGCTTGCAACACCGTTTTTTGTATTTCGCCATAGTGGTTGCTGGCATCCTGTCCGATCGGCAACGACAGACTGGACTGGTAATTCAGCTCCCCGAGCCTGGGTTTGTCTGCTGATAAGCCCAGCTGGCATTGCCGATGATAAAAATTGTAGGGAAGTTCGAACGGAAAACGGCGCTCAGCCAGTACCTGTTGAGTGGGCTTGAGTTTGTCTGCCGGTATCGCGTCGAGGTGTTTGCGCAGGTTACTGCCCAACACTGTGTTAACGATTTCCAACATCGGCCTTGGAGTAAAGGTACTTTCCTGAGTGATCAGCAGATCCTTCAGGTCCGGACGACGCCTGTCGAGCAAGATGCGTTCGGGTGCCGTGCTGGTTGCCTCGAGTTGCTGGATGAATACCCGCAGCGCGCTCAGGTAGGCCACCGGTGAATCAATGGCAGCGATAGCGCCGACCTTGCAGAACTCGTCCCAATTCTCCTCGAACAAGTTTGGAAAAGTGGGCCCTAGCGGAACCAGGGAGCGGATACCGCTACGCTCGGCCAGCTGCTGGAAGGTGCCGGAGGAAGTCTTGTACTCACGGTACAAGCGCGCAATCAGCGCCGCGTATCCCATCGCATTGTCATAGGCCAGCCCGGCATCGGCATCGCTGTAGGCGGCAAGCTGACGGACAAAGGCTGGTTTAGGCAGGCGAACAATGTCAAAGACCGACGTGAATCCCTTTTTCTGCATGGCCGCCGCGAAATCCAGCCGGCGTTTCTTCGGCAAACTGTCGGTCTGTATCAGCGCGCTCAGCAGTGAATTGTTTTTCATATCAACAGTTCTCCCGCCCCGAAAACTAAAGGTGACTGGATGTATCGCTAACAATCGATTGCTTATTAGGTTGTTCGCGATTGGGGCCGCTGTCTACTGTCAATGTTGACAGTAGACAGCATGATCTCTCACGAACAAAAATACCTACCAACAACCGTCTATGTGATGAGGGGCGAGACTCAAGGAGTTCTTAATGAGTGCTAATAATTACATTGACAAACATGACTCAGGTGAAAATCTGCAAGACACACCTAGTTCAGAAAACACCGGACTCATAGAAGATTCTATAGCGCCGACTTATCTCTCGCCCTCTGAAACAAGTGATATTGCCCCCTTAGTAAAATCCGTGATGACGGTATATTATCCTTCGGCCGAGGCCAGCTTCTACGACTGGGCAGAGCTTGAAGTTGAATACTCGTGGAACGCCTCCGGCTCGTCGTTTACCTGCCATACTTTAAGGTATAGAGTTATAAATAACGGGAGACGCAAAGGCAACATTGTCTTTGGCTTCCATGCGTCGACCTCTTGGCAAAATAGAGAACTAACCGGCAATGCCATACAAGATGGAAACTGGCATCCTATCAGTGCCGGGGGATCTGTACAGGGCAGCACAAACAGCGTAAATACCGCTCGAATTTATTTTAAATATACGTTCGATGTAGGCCTATACCCTGACTATTGGGCGTCAGTAGAACGGACACTTAAATTTCTTCCCGCACCAACGATTACCAATCCCGTATACGCATGGACAGATAAACCGACCCTCTACGGAGAGGGCGTTCACGGTGCCACGGTTAAACTTTATGAATCCGGTGTCGGCACCATACTTTTCGGAACCGCAATGGTGACCTCCACTCAAAGATGGTCGACTTCGCTTTCGAACTCTCTGTGGCAGGCCGACCCCTTTTCCATGACCGCGTCACAGACCTTAGACGGTATAACTTCGGACTGGGCGATTCCCTTCAACATCGCGGTCTTGTTCAAGCCAATCATCTCCACAATAACCGTTCCGACCGCCGGTAAACCGACAGTTACAGGAACGGGCGGTCTTAAGGGAGCTACACTTTTAGCTCAGTTTCATGGAAGCGGCGGTCTTTATCAATTTACGACGACCGTACTATCCGATGGCAAGTGGTCAGTGCCTGCCGATCGAGTATTGCCGTCCTCAAATTACACGGTTACCGCAAAGCAGATTGGGAAGGTCTCCGGAAAAAGCTCAGATTGGTCAGAACCCAAAACAATTACTATCAAACCACTAAGCCCAGTCATCACCTCACCACCCAGCCCGGCCGCCAGCAAGCAGGTGCTGACCATCGCTGGCGTTGCCGTGGGCAACGTCACCTTGAAAATGTTCATCAGAGGAGACGCCCAGATACCTGGCACCTTCAGCTCCAGCGGGACCACCCGCACCTTCACCCCGACGGCAGATTGGGCAGCAGGCATAACGGAGGTCAGGGCCGCGCAGACCGTGGACGGGGTCGCATCCGATCCAAGCGAATGGGTGAGCGTGGTGATAAAACCACCGAAGCCGGCAATTACTCCCCCGCCCAGCCCCGCTGCGGCCAAACAAGTGCTAACCATCACCGGCGTCTCTCCCGGTATTGTCACCTTGGCGATGTACACCGAGGGAGGTTCACAGGTGACGGGCACCTTCAGCTCCAGCGGGACCACCCGCACCTTTACGCCAGCGGCGGATTGGACGCTAACCAACAACAAGGTAAGGGTCACACAGATCGTAGGCTACGTAGCGTCCGACCCAAGCGACCTGGTGACTCTCGTATTGAAACCACTAAGCCCGGTCATCACCCCACCACCCAGCCCGGCCGCCAGCAAGCAGGTGCTGACGATCGCTGGCGTTGCTGTGGGCAACGTCACCTTGAAAATGTTCACCAGAGGAGACGCCCAGATACCTGGCACCTTTAGCTCCAGCGGGACCACCCGCACCTTTACGCCAACGGCAGATTGGGCAGCAGGCATAACGGAGGTCAGGGCCGTGCAGACCGTGGACGGGGTCGCATCCGATCCAAGCGAATGGGTGAGCGTGGTGATAAAACCACCGAAGCCGGCAATTACCCCCCCGCCCGAATGGTCCACAGCCAAACAGACGCTGACCATCACTGGCGTCTCTGCGGGCACTGCCACCTTGGCAATGTACACCGAGGAAGGTTCCCAAGTGACTGGCACCTTCAGCTCCAGCGGGACCACCCGCACCTTTACGCCATCGGCCGATTGGGCAGCAGGTATAACGGAGGTCAGGGTCGTTCAGACCGTAGACGGTGTCGCGTCCGATCCAAGCGAATGGGTGATCGTGATGATAAAACCACCGAAGCCGGCAATTACCCCCCCGCCCAGCCCGGCCGCAGTCAAACAAGTGCTCACCATCACCGGTATCTCTTCCGAAAGTGCCACCTTAACGATGCGAACCGAGGTGGGCTCTCTGGTGACGGGCGCTTTCAGCGCCAGCGGGACCACCCGCACCTTTACCCCGACGGCGGACTGGGCGCCAGGCATCAACAAGGTCAAAGCCACACAGATCGTGGGCTACGTGATGTCCGACCCTAGCGATCTGGCGACGCTCGCCGTGAAACCAGCAAAACCGGCCATCACCCCACCCCCCAACCCGGCCGCTGCCGACCAGGTCCTGACCGTCACCGGTGTCTCTCCCGGCACTGTCACCCTGAAGATGCTCGCCGAGGGCGGTACCGAGATCGCCGGCACCTTCAGCTCCAGCGGAACCAGCCGTACCTTCACGCCGTCCGCAAACTGGGCAGCGGGCACCAGCAAGGTCAAGGTCGTGCAAACCGTGGGCGGTGTCGCGTCCGACCCTAGCGATCTGGCGACGCTCGCCGTGAAACCAGCAAAACCGGCCATCACCCCGCCCCCCAACCCGGCCGCTGCCAACCAGGTCCTGACCGTCACCGGCGTCTCTCCCGGCACTGTCGCCCTGAAGATGCTCGCCGAGGGCGGTACCGAGATCGCCGGCACCTTCAGCTCCAGCGGAACCAGCCGCACCTTCACCCCGTCCACAAACTGGGCAGCGGGCACCAGCAAGGTCAAGGTCGTGCAGACCGTGGGCGGTGTCGCGTCCGACCCTAGCGATCTGGCGACGCTCGCCGTGAGACCACCAAAACCGGCCATCACCCCGCCCCCCAACCCGGCTGCGGCCAACCAGGTGCTGACCGTCACTGGCGTCTCTTCAGGCACTGTCGCCCTGAAGATGCTCGCCGAGGGCGGTACCGAGATCGCCGGCACCTTCAGCTCCAGCGGAACCAGCCGCACCTTCACGCCAGCAGCCGATTGGGCAGCGGGTACCAACAAGGTCAGCGTTGTGCAGACCGTGGACGGTGTAGCGTCTGATCCGAGCGACGAATGTACTTTCACCGTCGAAGAAGAAGACAAACCTGACGCCCCTCGATTCGAACTCCCACTGCCGGGATCAAAGACCTCAACACGCCCGATCATCAGGGTCACCGGCGAACCCTACGCACTCTTGACTGTGCGGCATGAGGACGCGCAGCCCTTGCATTCGGACAGTGCTGATGCAGAAGGCATATTGGAATTCGAAGTCGCGACGCCCCTGATACCGGGGCCGAACGCCCTCGAAGTCAAACAGAAGGCCGATGGCCCAGACTCCGCCTGGAGTGATCCTCATCGGTTCACAGTCAAGGAGCCGCCGCGCACGCCTGAGATTGATGCGCCGACGCCGGGCAGTTTCACCCCCCGCAAGCCGACGATCAGAGGTAAAGGAGAAACCCGGGGACAGATCCAGTTGCGTCATGCGGATGACCCCGACAATCTGATTGATACGCTTAACGGTGTGACATCCTGGCGCTGGACAGCCAAGCAGTCATGGGACCTCGGTCATTACACCGTCCAGGTACGGCAGGCGGACGACGGTGACAGTTCCGAATGGAGCGAGCCTCGGACCTTTGAGGTGGCCGACCTCCGATACGGGATTGGCGATGCCGGCCCGGTGCTCGCCCAGCCGGTGGTGAGCAACCACGAGAGCGTGCTGCTACGGGTTCAGGTGGTGTCCGGGACTACAGGAGAAGCGGCCGAAGGCGTAACGGTGCAATGGCATACTGCGGGCGAACAGGCCGTCATCTCGACCACCGTAACCGGCCCGGATGGCTGGGCTCGTTATGTTTATACGCCACAGATCGCAGGCCAACACATCGTGCTCGCAGATTTGACGAGCGAAAATCAGGGACTGGAACTCGCGCAGCAGTTTGAAATTATTGCGCTACCGGATGATGCCTGGGCGCAGACATTCGAGCTGTATCTGGAAGGGGAAAAGCTTGACCTGGCCAAGGAAGAGATCCAACTGTTAAACGGTAGATCTTACGACCTGGCGCTCAAAGTCAACAGCCCTGCCCCGCAGATGAGCGCCACTGCCACGCTTCAGGACCTGGCTGACGCCGACGCACTTGGCCTGAGGTTCGATCCACCGCTGGGCATACCGCAATCGCTGGAAAACGGATTATCAGTGCATTGGGTTGTGTCTTGCGACACGGACACAAGCGGCTATTTCGGCCTGAATCTGACCAGTTCGATATTGCCGGACTGGCATCTACCGGGCAGGTTGATTGCCAAGGATCTGAATGAAGAGACAGAGCTCTACTTCGACACTTTTGTCCACGTATTCGGGGGAGCGACAGCCTATCCATGCATTGGTGCGACGCACACCCTGACTGTAAAGCCCAGAATTCGCAGTTGGTTGCTGGGCAAGGACGTGGCGCTCGAACTGACCGAAGAAGCAGGCGCGCTGGGGGTGACGATAAGCCCTGCTCCTGATAGTCCCCAATCATTAGGGCCGGACGGGGCGAGTTGGTCGTTGGATTGCGTCAACACCATCGCAAATGGGCGCTTTGCAGTGCACTTGAAAGTACGGCAGCCGGACCTCGAGTCCTTGCAGTGGCCGATGTCCCTAGGCCATAACAAGGTCTCGATAACTGAAAGGTTCGGCCCCACGCAAACCAGATCTCCGGCTTTTGATTTCACCTATGGCATTCGAGCAGCGTCCTCATTCACGGGACTGGCCGCAGGCAATGTACCGGTGATAGTAGAGATTACCGGGCAGATGCCTATGCAGCGTCCAACTGATCAGACGGGTTGGCTGTACGTCCATTACTTTGCCGGTGAATCGGCACGCCTGACCATCCACAACTTATATGACGGAAGTACGGCCTGACACAGTCCAGCATTGGCGGCTAACGCCCTTACTCACCAGAGCAAGAGCGTCAAAGGGATGGCCGGCCTACTTCCCCCCCTCACAATTCACCATCCACGCAATCCCGAACCGATCCTCAAACATCGCGAAACGCTCCGCCCAGAAGGTCTTCGCCAACGGCATGTGCACGCTCCCCCCGGCACTCAGCCCTTGGAACAGGCGCTCGGCTTCGGCCACGCTATCGACATTGAGTGAGACCGACACACCCTGCGGCTTGCGATACGGCTGGCCCGGCGGGCAGTCGGAGGCCATCAGGCTGAATCCGCCAACCGTCAGGCAGGTGTGCAGGATCAGGTCGGCGTCCTTGGGCATGCCGACGTCCTCGGGCGCCTCGGCAAAGGACATGGAGAACAGTTCGCCGCCCAGGACGCTCTTGTACAGTTCAAAGGCTTGCTTGCACTGACCGTTGAAGGTCAGGTAGGGGATGATTTTCATGGTGGGATCTCCTGTCGTCAGGTTTCATGATTGACCCGGCATCTGTGCCCGCAAACGCTCTTCCTGCTCACGCAGCTCAGGGGTGAAGGTTTCGCCAAAGTCTTCGGCTTCGAAGATCTGGCGGATCTCGATTTCGCTGTCGCTGATCATCGGGTTCGGGCAGCGCTTGACCCAGTCGATGGCTTCCTGCAGCGACTGGACCTGGAAGATCCAGAACCCGGCGATCAGCTCCTTGGTCTCGGCGAACGGCCCATCGACGACGGTCCGGTCCTTGCCGGAAAACCGCACGCGCACACCTTTGGAACTAGGGTGCAGCCCTTCTCCTGCAAGCATCACCCCGGCCTTGACCAGCGTTTCGTTGTAGGCGCCCATGGCGGTCAACAGTTCTTCGCTGGGCAGTTCTCCGGCTTCCGATTCGGGGCTGGCTTTGACGATTACCATAAAGCGCATGGCCTTATCTCCTGAGGGTCGATAAGCCGTCGTTGTGACGGCTCTATGGGTAATCGAATGACAGTAGGCGAAATCGACAGACTGGGAAAAAATTTTCCCACCTGTCGCGCGGCCCGCTCTTGGCGGATACAGCGTCAGTCCGCCAGCGCCCGCCCATCCGTTGCAGCGCTGGCTTCTGAGGACGCCGGATTCTGGCCGACGATCAGGTGCCCGTCAGCGGTGCAGCAGTCCGTGAAGTGGTGACGCCCTCCTCCATGGCGCGAGCGGTCTCTGGCAGAAACAGCAGCAGGCCGAACGCCAGCGCAGCGATCGCGGCCAAGGTCAGGAACGCAACACTGTAGCCAGCCTCCTGCACCACGAAGCCAGCCAGGCTGTTGCTCAACGCGGCGCCGAGCCCGAATACGGTGGACAGCACGCCAAGACTGACGTTGAAGCGTCCGGTGCCTTGGGTCAGGTCCTTGACCACCAAGGGGAACAGCGCACCAAACAGCCCGGCGCCAATGCCGTCGAGCAGTTGCACCGCCACCAGCCAGTATGGATCGTCCGACAGCACATACAGCACGCCTCGGATCGGCAGGATCAGAAAGCCCGCCAGCAGCAGCGGCTTGCGCCCCCAGCTATCGGCCTTGACCCCGACCATCCAGGCCATGGGCACCATGACCAGCTGCGCCGCAACGATACAGGCCGACGTCAGTGGCGTTGCCAGATGCGCATTCGCCTGGGCGAGCTTCTGGCTGACCAGCGGGAGCATTGCGGCGTTGGCCAGGTGAAACAGTGCGCAGCAGATCGCGAACAACAGCAGCGTGCGGTTATCCAGCAGTATCCGCAACGCCGAGGGCATCTCGCCCGGGAGCGGTCGATCCGCCTCCAGGCCACGGGCAACATCGTGGTCGATAGCTTCGGCGGACACGCACCCCACCGCCACGATGCTCGCCAGCGCCATGGCCGCCATCAGGTAGAACACGGCAATGGGCCCGAACAACCAGGCGAACCCACCGGCCAGCAGCGCTGCGCATGCATTGCCGGCATGGTTGAAGGTCTCGTTTCGCCCGGTACGCCGGGTAAAGGCCCTGGCCCCGGTGATGCCCAGGGAAATCGCCGCAATCGCCGGGGCGAATACCGAAGCGGCCACGGCACTGAGTGCCTGGGTCAATGCAACCAGGCTGAACGAAGCGGTAAACGGCAATACCATGCAACCCAGCGTCACCAGCAACGCCGCAGCGGCCAGGACGGCGCGCTTGCTGCGGACCCGGTCGATCAGTGCCCCCGCCGGCCCCTGGGTCACGAGCCCGGCGATGGCGGACACGGTCATGACCACGCCGATGCTCGCCGGATCCCAGTGATGGACCGCCAGCAGATAGATCGCCAGGTAGGGACCCAGTCCATCGCGCACATCGGCGAGAAAAAAATTCAAACCGTCCAGGGACAGGTTGTTACGACGGTCGCGGTTACGATCCATATCGGCCTCCATAAGAGCGGCTCACGACTTACGCTTGAACGCTTCACGGCGGGCAGTACGCTCGCCCAGGAAACGTTGGCTGATCGTCGCTTCCAGGTCCCTGCGTTGCACAGGCACGCCGCAATGCGGGCAGATGCTCGCCAACCCGACGTCATGACCGCAGGCCCGATGGACGAAATGCATCGCCAGCCCCTCATCCTCGTTCTTGCACCACCCCTCGCCCCAGGCGCGCAATGCGTAGAGTACCGGGTAGAAGGCCCAGCCTTTTTCCGTCAGTTGATACTCGTAGCGCATCGGCTTCTGGTTATAGGGCCGGCGCTCGACCATGCCGTCGGCTTCCAACGCCTTCAGGCGTGAAGCCAGCATCTGCGGCGTGGCACCGGTCTGGATCTGGATTTCTTCGAAGCGAGTCGAGCCCATGTACAGCTCGCGCAACACCAGGATCGTCCATTTGTCGCCGACTATCTCCACCGAGCGTGCCACCGGGCACACCGTCTCGTTCGTCTCATTGTGCATCAAGGTCACCGGGCTCTCGTCAAGATCACTATTGTTTTCATAGTAGAGCTTTGAAATCCAGCCTGCGACAAAAACGCGCTGCAAGCTACGATTTTGTTGACACTATGATTTTCATATTTAATATGAAATGTATTGAGGACGTCCTCCGCGGATCATGGGCGAGCGACGCCCTTATTCAAAAACTGTCTCGACTGGAGCCTGGAAATGACTGACCTTACCTATGATCCGGCGCGTACCGGCCTGTTGCTGGTGGACCCCTATAACGATTTCCTCTCTGACGGTGGAAAGCTGTTCCCCTTGCTGAGCAACGTTGCCCGCGAAGTCAACCTGCTCGACAACCTGCGAAGCTGCGTCGCCACCGCCCGGGCCCAGGGCATCCAGATATTCTATGTGCCACATCGCCGCTGGCAGCCGGGCGACTACGACCAGTGGGATCATCCGAATCCGACCCAGCGCCTCGTCCAGCAGCGTCACACCTTCGCCAAAGGCACCTGGGGTGGCGAATGGCATCCCGATTTCGCACCGCAGGACGGCGATATCATCGTCCACGAGCACTGGGGCCAGAGCGGGTTCGCCAATACCGATCTCGACTTTCAGCTCAAGCAGCAAGGGATCAGCCATGTCATCGTCGTCGGACTGCTGGCCAATACCTGTATCGAATCGACAGCGCGCTTTGCCATGGAGCTTGGGTATCACGTGACCCTGGTTCGCGATGCGACGGCGGCGTTCAGCCAGGAGATGATGCACGCGGCCCATGCGCTCAATGGCCCGACGTACGCACACAACATCCTCGACACCGCCGGGCTGCTCCAGGCCTTGCGACCGCACTGAAGGAGTCGGGGCCATGCCTTTAGCGCCCGGGATTTCTGCACGTCTGGTCACCACAATGGCGGTGTGCTGCGCCCTCGCCGTTTCGACGCTCTATTACCATCAGCCTCTCCTGCCACAGATGGCCGCGTCGTTCGGCCTGGCCCCGACCCAGGTGGGCCTGGTCGCCACGCTGACGCAGCTCGGCTATGCCTTGGGCCTGCTGTTGATCGTGCCGCTGGCCGACAGCCGGCAACCCCGCCGGCTCGCTTCGCTGGTGGTAGGTGCGAATGCCGTTGCGCTCCTCAGTTGCGCCGTCACGCCGGGTTTCGTGCTGCTTTGCGTGAGCAGTTTCCTGGTCGGCGTGACGGCCATCACCGCGCAGATCGTGATCCCGGTCTTCGCCGGCCTGGCCGCGCCTGACAAACGCGGTCAAATCGTCGGGACGCTGCTGGGCGGGCTCTCTGCCGGTCTGCTGGTGGCACGCACAATCGGCGGTCTGCTCGGCGAGCAGTTGGGTTGGCGGGCTGTCTTCGCAGTGGCTGCGTTGATCGATCTGGTGCTGCTGGTGATGGTCGCCAGGCGCCTGCCGGCCACGACGCAGATCATCTCGGTGGGCTACAGCGCACTGTTGCGCTCGCTGGTCGGCCTGCTGAAAGAGGAACGGGTACTGCGCTTTTGCGCGGCGAGCGGCTTCTTCACCTTCGCGGCGTTCAGCGCCCTATGGGCCACGCTCGCGATCCTGTTGACGCCGCCGCCCTACAGCTTCGGCCCCGCCGCCATCGGCCTGTTTGGCTTGGCGACATTGCCGGGAATCGTCGTTTCGCCGCGCATCGGCGCGATGGTTGATCGCCTGGGCGCTCGTGCCGTTGCGTCCGCCGGCACGATGACCCTGGTCGTGGGTTACGCCTGCATCACTGAGGCTGGGTCGGGCCTGGTCTGGCTGATTCCAGCCATGATGCTGCTGGACCTCGGTAACCGTGCCAGCCTGATGGCCAACCAGTCCCGCGTGCAGGCGTTGCGCGCCGATGCCCGCAGCCGCCTCAACACCGTGTTCATGAGTGCTTATTTTCTCGGAGGCGCAGCTGGCGCAGCACTGGCGAACTACGGCGTGCACCGGGCCGGCTGGCTTGGCCTTGCCGCGACAGGCGCTTTGCTCGCGCTCGCGGCCACGGCGACCAATGCCTGCTCGCCCCGTGGTTCGAGCCCAGCGATTGTTTCGCAACATTGAATACACATGGCAACCCAACGGCATTTATCTCACGGGGCTGAACAAGAAGAATGCGCTCCAGGGCACGTCGCCTCTTTCCAACACGTCGCCCCTTCCAAGCCAAAAGGAGTCATCCCATGCCGTTCGCCAATTACAAATTCCCCGAAGGAATCCTCGATCACGCGCGCAAAGAGGAGATCATCCATCGCACCACGCAAATGTTCGTCGAATACTTCGGCGAGCAGGTTCGTCCGTTCAGCATGGTGCTGGTCGAAGAAGTGGCCGACGGTGGCTGGGGGCGCGCCGATGAAACGCTGACGCTGGAGAAGATGGGCATCGCCAGGGACCGCAAATGATCACCCGACACGCGTCGACGGTGCGCGCGCGCATCATCGCCATGAGTGAGCGGGCGACCCTGGCAGAGCCCTACCTGTATGCCCTGCTGCGGATCGTCTTCGCGGTCGTTCTGCTGACCCATGGTCTGCCCAAGGCGCTGGGCACGTCCCACGGGTCGATGGCTGACCCGATGGCCGGGTCGATTCAGCTGATCGACAAAGTGCTGGGGTTACCCTTTGCACCTGAACTGGCCTTTCTGGTCATGCTCCTGGAAACCGGTGGTGCACTTCTGCTCGCCATTGGCCTGGGCACCCGGTGGGTGGCGCTGTTGATCGTCATGCAAATGGCTGCGATCAGTTATGCCCTCGGGCCGAACTGGCCGTGGATCGATCGAGGCATTGAGTTCGCGGTGCTGATGGGGTTTCTGGCGCTCTATATTGTCGCCCGCGGAGGCGGAGCCTTTTCATTGGACTCGCGTTTGAGTGAGCGCCTGGGGTGACGAACCATTTGCTTGCCATCATCCGTTTCCGAGCATCTGCCACAACGATGCTCCCACCCCGGTGATGCTCTCCCCGGCGATCAATCCCGCGGCGGCGGTAATGGCAAAGCGTTCGGTCAGGCTTGGCCAGCGACAGCTGACCAACCAGGTAAGCACCGCGCCCAGGGCCATCATCAGCGACACCGAGGCTGGCAGGACAAAGGCCAGCCCCAGCGCCGCCGTACTGGGCAGGTAGCGTGTGCGATGGGCGGGCAAGAGGCTGTCGAGAACGCCCAACAGCAAACCCGCCAGGCCACCGATGAAAATCGCCCAGCGAATGCTCAGCGACAGCGAGTCCAGACCGTGGGTCAGGGTTTGCGCAACCGCTTTCCAGGTAGCGACCGCCGGGGCCGGCCATTCTTCGGTGAGCAGCATGGCCTGCGGGTCCGGAATCAGCGCCAGGTAGGCGAACACACCGACGATACTGCCGATGAAAATCCCCAGGGTCTGGGCGATCAATTGCTTGCGCGGCGTGGCGCCAATCGCCCTGCCCACTTTGAAATCGTTCATCAGATCGGTGCACTGCCCGGCCGAACCGCCGGCGGTGTTGGCGCTCATCAGGTTGATCGGCACCTGCCCCGGTGCGACGATGCCGAAGCTCAACTGCGACAGTTGCCCGATGGCACCGATGGGCGGGATGCCCGTGGCGCCGACCACCCGTGCCGCCACCGCGGCGAGGCAGATCGCCAACGGAATGGTCAATAACGCCATCCACGGATTGATGCCGAACAACAACGCTTGCAGGCTCACCACCAACAGGATCGCCAATAGGAATCCGGCGGCTGGCCCCAATTTGGGCACCACCCAGATCGCGCCACCATCAGCCCGGGTGGATCGGTGCAAGGCCCACAAACGGATCGCCAGCGAGGCCAGCGTCGAGCAAACCATCAGGCTCACCCCGGGCCACAACAGCCACTCCACCAAGGCGGCGAATTGCGGACCGCTGCTGCCCTCGGGCAACTGCACCAGGCCCTGGGCCAACAGCCACGGCGCGAGCCCGCCCCACGCCAGCACGGCGCCAAGCAGCAGGGTCAAGCCAACGCGAATGCCGATGATCCCGCCGAACCCCACCAGCAACAGCGAAGGGTCCGCCGTGAACGTCAGGCGCTCCAGCTGGGCAGTGGGCGACCAGCGCGGCAACGCCCAGAGAAAACTGTCGACCCACTTGACCAGCGCCGACAGCAGCGTGGCGCCGAGCAGCACCTTCAGGCGCATGGTCGCCTCACGACCGTGGTTATAGATGTGCAGCAGCGTTTCCAGAGTCGCCATGCCCTCGGGAAATTTCAGCGCCTTGTCATTGAGCAACGAGGGACGCAGGTACCAGGCGATCCAGATGCCGAGAAAGCTCACCGAGAACACCCAGGCAACCATCGGCAGCGCATCCAACTGCTGACCGGTCAGCAAAGTGTAGGCCGGGATGGGCGCCACCAGCCCACCGGAAATGATCGAGGCTGCGGCGGATGCGACGGTCTGGTTGATGTTGCTTTCGTGCAGGGTCCAGGGCAGCCCACTGGTTGAGCGCTTGGCCAGGCCTTGCCAGAGGCCGTAGCCGATCAGCAAAGCGATGATCGACATGTTGAACGACCAGCCGATCTTCAACCCGGCATAGACATTGGAAGGCGTCAGTAGAATGCCCAGGACGATTCCGGTGCACCCGGCACGCATACTGAGTTCGCGCTCGACGGGCCCGTGCAACGGAATCAGTGAAGAAGTTGGGGACATGCGAATTCCTTATCGACAATGACAGCGCGTTCACTTGAGGCGGCAACTTAACAAGTGAGTGCTGTATTGGCGCAAGGTTCACACAACGGCATCAGCCTCAGAAATCCACCGTGGCCGAAAGCTGCAACGTACGCGGATAGACATCAGGACAGGGCTTGAAACGTCTTTCAATCGTAGACATCGCTACGTCATCAGTCGGCCTGGAAAAAAACCGAACGGGAGGGACGCCTATCGGACACCCAGAGAACCGCCAGATCACCTCACCCGCCGTCGCTCCATCGAGGGACGGTAGCCAAAGTACGAGCTGTAACACTTGCTGAAATGGCTGGGTGAGACGAACCCGCACGCCACCAGGACCTCGGTCTGGGAAAGCTCGGTATGCTGCAGCAGACGCCGCGCCTCGGTGATCAGCAGCTCCAGGTAATAACGCTGGGGCGGCGTGCCCAACTGTTCCTTGAACAAGCGCTCCAACTGACGCCGGGAGCGTCCGGCATAGGGCGCCAGTTCATCGATTTCTAGCGGCTCTTCCAGGTTCGCTTCCATGAGCGAAATGACCTCGCGCAATGGCGCGCTGACGCTGACCAAAGGCGAAACCTTTATCCGTCGGTAACACGATTCCTCGAACGACAGAATGTCTTCAATACCTTCCACCAGCGCTTTGCCATACAAGCCCCCAATCCAGCTCAACGCTATCTGGAAAGCGCCCGCCGGACTCGACGCCGTGAGCCGATCGTTGTCGATGACCTGGGCCTCGCTGGTCACCTGGGTCGCTTTGGCAAGCTCTGCCAGAGCCGGTCGATGCTCGGGATGAATGGCGCACCGATAGCCTTCGAGCAACCCGGCGACGCCCAGAAACCACGAACCGTTCCATAAGCCCGCCAGGCTGACGCCACGCGCTGCGACGCCTCGCAGCAACGCAATCAGCTCATCATCGGCCTTGAGTTCGGTGCGATAGCCACCGCAGTACATGCAAATCCACGATCGGCAGTTGCTCATCGAGCGACATAGTCGCTACTTATAACCATCCGCGCAGGGTTAGCCTGCGCGAGCCCCTAAAACTACAACCACGGCCAGCACCAAAAGCAACCGTCTCCACAACACGTTCTCCCACGAGTTGGACATCGACTTGCGCCATCGCCATGGGAGCCTGGCGAGATTCAATAAACAAGCCACTCCCCCTGGTTCTAATGACGGTAGGCATCGCGTCCTACAGCCTACACACCCCGTAACACCGAGCCCTAGTCCAAGGCTACGTAACCTTGCGCCTTTGCCTACAACTAAGCCAGAATCCGCCCGCTTGTGCGCCAGGGGCCGGGGTCCTATCGTTTCCTCGTCGCTGAAAATCAGCGACCGGGTTTAGCAGCCTGACTCCCCAAACGCACGGTGCTCTGCATTCGAGAGCAGACTTTAGTGTCTGCGCTATGTAATGGCGGTTGTGCGTGGGAGACCTTCGGGTCTACCGGCTCTAGGGGTCCGGTCTGCTAACCCGCGTACAGCTGCCACCCCCTCGTATAGCAGCGAGAGTGGCAGCTCCAATACCCCTAGGAGCGTCATCATGTACAAAGTAACTCCCAACCCTCCGCAAACGGACCCCAGCTCCGCCGGCCTCGATCCAAAGAAAGTCCAAGAGGCCACCGATCGAGCGCTGGATTTCTATCTGAAACCGAAAGAAGCCGACGCCAAAACCGACCGGCCACCGGGTCAGCTCTTCACCGTCATAGAAGGCATCGACACCGAAAGTCTGCTCGCCAACCTCAGCGAAAGCCTGGCCTCGGCCAACGCGATGATCAACGTCCTGGCATTCGACCTTGAGGGGTCGCAGCGACATATTGCATTTGGTGTTCAACAAGTCATCGAATTGAGCGAACTGTTGGTCAATCGGGCGTTGGACAACGTCGATCCACGCTAGCACCGAGCCTGTAACGTACTGCCTACAGAGCCGCCGACCAACCGGCACACAAGGCAGCCTGTGCAGTGTCTTTTCACACACTGCACAGGTAACCCAGGACGGGCTATCTTCACGGCATGCGGCTCAGCTGCGCTTTTTTGCATGTTGATCAGGCTTTTCTGCCAATTCTTATCGGAAAAAAAGCCACCCTATACTCGCGCTGAGGCTGGCGTGACCAACGCCGTTTCCAAGCCAGCAAGCCCCCACAATAACAATCAGGGCGAACCATGAATAACAACAGCCAACCCTTCCTCGCCGCTCGCGACTTCCTGCTGGCCCACCGTACCGATTACGCCACCGCCGTGCGGGATTTTCGCTGGCCGCAACTGAGCGAATTCAACTGGGCGCTGGATTACTTCGATGCCATGGCCCAGGACAATCATGCCAATGCCCTGTGGATCGTCGAAGAAGACGGCAGCGAGCAACGCTACAGCTTCCAGCAACTGGCCTTGCGCTCCAACCAAGTGGCCAATCACCTGCGAGCCCTCGGTGTGCGACGCGGCGAGCGCATTCTGCTGATGCTCGGCAACGATATCGCCCTGTGGGAGACCATGCTGGCCGCGTTCAAGCTTGGCGCCGTGGTCATTCCCGCCACCGCCCTGCTCACCCCTGATGACCTGAGCGACCGGATCGACCGCGGCCAGGTTCGCCATCTGGTGGTTGGCAGCGCCCATGTCGACAAGTTTGTCGGTCTGGGTGACGGCTGCAGCCGCATTTGCGTCGGTTCGCCTTGCGCCGGCTGGGTCCCTCACGGCGCTGCCAGCGAATATCCGGAGCACTTCGAGGCCGAGGGCAGCACCCTGGCCACCGACCCGATGCTGCTGTACTTCACCTCCGGCACCACCTCCAAGCCAAAAATGGTGCTGCACAGCCACCAGAGCTACCCGGTCGGCCACCTGTCGACCATGTACTGGATCGGCCTGAAGCCCGGGGACCTGCACCTGAACATTTCGTCACCGGGCTGGGCCAAGCATGCCTGGAGTTGTCTCTTTGCTCCATGGAACGCCGGCGCCTGCATCTTCATTCACAACGTCACGCGCTTCAGCGCCCCGGTGCTGTTGGCCACCCTGGAGCGCTACGGCGTCACCAGCCTGTGCGCCCCGCCCACCGTGTGGCGCATGCTGATCCAGGAGGATCTGGCCGGGATCAAGGATCGTCTGCGCCTGCGGGAACTGGTGGGTGCCGGTGAGCCGCTCAACCCGGAGATCATCGAGCAGATCCAGCACGCCTGGGGCCTGCCGCTGCGCGACGGATTCGGTCAATCGGAAACCACCGCCCTGGTCGGCAATACCCCCGGCCAGGTGCTCAAGCCCGGTTCCATGGGTCGCCCGTTGCCGGGCTACCGAGTGACCATGCTCGACCCCGATGGCGTACCGGGCAACGAGGGTGAAGTGGCGTTGCCGCTCGACGTGCGCCCCCTTGGCCTGATGCTCTGCTACGAGGACAGTCCGGAAAAAACCGCTGAAGTGATGCGCGACGGTTACTACCGCACCGGCGACACCGCGCAGATTGACGAGGACGGCTACATTACCTTCGTCGGCCGCGCCGACGACGTGTTCAAGGCCTCCGACTATCGCATCAGCCCCTTCGAGCTGGAGAGCGCGCTGATCGAGCATCCGGCGGTGATGGAAGTGGCCGTGGTGCCCAGCCCCGACCCGGTGCGCCTGGCCGTACCCAAGGCGTTCCTGATCCTGGCCCACGACGAACCTGGCACTGCGGAACTGGCCGGCGACATCCTCGCCTTCGCCCGTGAACACCTGGCGCCGTACAAGCGGGTGCGGCGTATCGAGTTCGTCACCGAACTGCCCAAGACCATTTCAGGGAAAATCCGCCGGGTGGAACTGCGGCAGATGGAAGTGCAACGCCGCCAGAGCGAGACACGCGGCGCGCAGGAGCACTTCGAAGAAGACTTCCCACAGCTCAAGGGCTGAACCCGGGCCGGTCCGCCGGCCTCTGAAGACCAACGAGACCGCTCGGCCAAACCAGGCCGAGTGAGCTCTATTTCGCCGTGATCACCGACAGCTTGGTAATCCCCGCCCGCTCGATGGACGCCATGGCCCTGGCCACCTCACCGTAGTTCACCCCGTTATCCGCCTGCAGTTGCACCCGCAGGTCAGGGTTCTTGCCTTTGGCCGCCTGCAAGTTGGACTCAAGCAGGTCCGCCTGGATTTCGTCCTTGTTGATGAACACCTTGCCCTTGTCATCGATGCTCACCACCAGCGGGTCCTTCTGTTCCACCGGCGCCACCGACTCGGTCTTCGGCAGGTTGATCGGGATGGCGTTGGTCAGCAGCGGCGCGGTGACGATGAACACCACCAGCAGCACCAACATGACGTCCACCAGAGGCGTGACGTTGATCTCGCTGAGTACTTCATCGCTGTCTTGTGTGGAGAAGGCCATATCAGGACGCCTCCTTGACTTTCTGGCCGGCGACCGTCGCGCCGGACTTGTTCAGCACCGGATGCAGCAACACGCGGAAGGCATTTTTCTGCGCCAGGCTGTAGAAATCGTGGGCGAAGTCATCCAGGTCGGCGGCGGTCAGTTTCAGGCGCCGCAGAAAATAGTTGTATACCAGCACCGCCGGCACCGCGACGGCAATCCCGACACCGGTAGCGACCAGCGCGGCGCCGATCGGGCCGGCCACGGTTTCCAGGCTCGCCGAGCCGGCGGCACTGATACCTTTGAGCGCTGACATGATGCCCCAGACAGTGCCGAACAGGCCGATGAAGGGCGAGGTGCTGCCGATGCTCGCGAGGATCGCCAGGCCGCTTTCCAGGGCCCGTCGTTCGCGCACGATCTGCTGGCGCAGTGCGCGCTCCAGGCGATCCTGGTGGTTGATCGCCTGGCTCAAGTCAGCGGCGTGGGCGCCCCCCTCGGGTACCTGGATCGCCGCGTAACCGGCCAGTGCCACCCGAGCCGCCGCGCCCGGTTGGCTGTGGGTCAGCTCGGCGGCGGAATCGAGGCTGGAAGCGGCCCAGAATTGCTTGTGGAACTTGCGGTCCTGGGTCTTGAGACGGGTGAACTGCACGCCCTTGAGCAAGGCCAGCCCCCAAGTCGCGACGGAAAAAACAATCAGCAGCCAGATGACGGCGTGTTCGATGGATTCGAAAGGTGATGCGATCAGGTTCATGGTCAGGCTCTCCAACAAGGCATTCGGATCGGTTGCAGCGATGCGCCTTTTGTCAGGTGGCCCGCGGTTTATTCGGTTAAGTCGAGTTACTTGATCTTGAAGTCGATGGGTACGCTGACCCACCCGTCCAGGGCGACGTCGCCTTGCTTGGCCGGGACGAAACTCCAGCGTTTGACCGCTGCCAGGGCGGCGTCATCGAGTTGATCGCGGCCACTGCTTTTCTGGATCTGGATTTCCCCAGGCTTGCCACTGGCCAGGACGTGAACCCGCAGCAGCACCGTGCCCTCCCAGCCTCGGCGCATCGCCAGCGAGGGGTATTCAGGCGCCGGGTTTTTCAGGTAGCCGGCACTGGCCGACGGTGGGCTCACCGGTTTGGGCGCAGGGGGTGCGGGAGGCGCAGGCGCGGCAACCGGTTGCGCCGGTGCAGGGGCCACCGGTGGAGGCTCCACGGGCTTGGCGACCGGTTTGGGCGCGGGTTTGACCACCGGCTTGGGTTTGGGAATCGGTTTGGGCGGCGGTGGCTTGACGGCCAACTCATCCTCCACCGGTGGCGGTGGCTCGACCACAGGCTGGGGAATTGGCTCGGGCGGTGGTGGCTCCACCACGGGCGGCGCGGGATGGGAGAACTCGATGGTCATCGGCGGAATTTCCGGCGGCACCACGGGCAGCACCGGTGGCGGCGTCTGATTGACCCAGACAATCACCGCGCCGTGCAACACCAGCGCGAACACACCCAGCAAGACGCCTTCACGGCGAGACAGCACGCGTTTCGGGGTGGTGTGCAACCGTGACGACCCAAGGGGCTCGCGGAAGACCCGGCCAAGGTCGAGCAGCTCGCCGATCGGTGCCGGGTGCCGGAACACCTCTAGCGCACCGTTGGCGCTCTGGACATTGCCCATGTAGTAACTCCTGTAAGCTGCGGATTAGTATCTGGCGCTACCCTGTGCGTTCGACGCTGGGCAAATCACGAAACCGATCATCAACGAAAGTTATTATTTCTTAAAAGAATATTTGATTATCCAAATATGCAATTTGTGCATATGCCTCTTTATGCGCTCTCCCGCTCAATCAACCGACACGCCAGCAGATTCAGTCGCACCACCTCACCCTCGACCGGCAGGCGGCCCAGGCTCTCCAATACCCGCGTGGCCGCCAGTACGCCAATTTCCAGCGCCGGGGGCTTGATGGTGCTCAGACTCGGCAGCAGCATTTCGGCAAAGGGATAATCGCCAAAGCCAAACACCGCGCAGTCTTCCGGGATCTTCAGCCCGGCCCGCTGCCCGGCCAGTAAACCGCCAGCGGCGAGGTTGTCGTTGGCGAAGACGATCGCGTCGGGCCGCAGGGCCTCGCTCATTAATGCGTCCATGGCTTGCTTGCCTGCTTCGAAGGGGGCCCGGCCAGCGTCCGGTGTGAACACCCAGGGCTCCAGACCCAACGCCAGCAACGTCGCGGCATACCCGTCGCAGCGCTCCTGGGCGCTGAGGTCTCCGGTCATGCTGTTCTGCACAAAAGCGATGCGTCGGTAGCCCTTGCCGTGCAGATAGCGAACGGCAGTCACACCGACTTCATAGTGGGAAAAACCGATCTGCACCGGCTCGCGTTCGGGTTGGTAATCCCAGGTCTCGATCACCGGGATGTCCGCCTCGGCGATCATTTTTTCGGTGCCGGCGCTATGGAAGTGGCTGGTCAGTACCAGCGCCGCCGGTGACCAGCCAAGGAACGCCCGGACCGCGTTTTCTTCCTGCTCCAGGGAGAAATAACTGGATGCCAGCAGCAGCTGATAACCGTGTTGGCTGAGGGTGTCGCTGAAGCCTTGAATCGTGTTGGCGAAGATCGGACCGGAGATGTTCGGGATGACCATCGCCACGATCCTGCCCCGCGCCGACGCCAGCCCACCGGCCACCAGGTTCGGCACATAACCCAGCTCGTTGACCGCCGCCGCGATCCGCTCGCGACGCTCGGGCGAGACCTGCTCCGGCTGGTTGAAATAGCGCGAAACCGTAATGGCGGACACGCCGGCGTGCTTGGCCACCGTGTTCAGGGTCACGCGTCCGGCACCGCGGCGTTTGCGCCCTGAGGGCTTATCAATACTCAACTGGCGTTCCTTTTTAATATTGGAAATGCATATAAAGGTAATTTTTAAGTATTTGACGATCTATTAATGATTTTTCAATACTGTGGATGTTAGCGCTACCGAAGCGCGTTGTCTGCTACTCGCTCGAGCGAATGCCCAAGACACATTCAAGGCGTCGTGGCCAACGGCCAACGACGGTTCAGGGCAAATTCCGAGCAGGCACAACGATGCATTACATTCTTGGGAAACAACAAAAACTGGCGCGTTCGATACGCGCGGCCATTCCACGTCAACGGCATCTGGGGCTGCTACTGGCTGGGCTCACGGCGCTCCCTTTGCCTTATGCCTTTGCGGCAGACAGCCTCGCCAGCGATCAGGATCAGCCCGTGGCCCTGGAGGCCGTCACCGTCACGGCCACCCGCCGTGAAGAATCCCTGCAGAAAGTCCCGGTGGCGGTTTCGGTGGTAGACGGTGAACAGTTGGAGCGTGACAACCGCAACGGCGTGGCGAGCATTGTCCAACAAGTGCCGTCGCTGAATTTCCGGACCGGCGCGTCGAACAAAGACACCTCGCTGTTCATTCGCGGGGTCGGGACCATCTCCACCTCCCCCGGCGTCGAGCCGACCGTAGCGACCGTGATCGACGGCGTGGTCTACGGCCGTCCTGGCCAGGCGACCCTCGACCTGCTCGACCTGGAACGCATCGAAGTGCTGCGCGGGCCCCAGGGAACCCTGTTTGGCAAGAACGCTTCGGCCGGCGTGCTGAACATCGTGACCAAGGCGCCCAGCGCCGAGACGCACGGCTATATCGACCAGTCCTACTACAGCGGCAATGAAAGCCGCACCCGCTTCGGCCTCGGCGGCAGCCTGATTCCCGACACGCTGACCGGTTCGCTGACCACCTTGTTCGGCAGCTACGATGGCAACGTCGACAACGAACACAACGGCCACGAAGTCAACGGCTACAACCGCAAGGGCGTGCGCGGCAAGCTGGCGTTCACGCCCAACGACGACGTGACCTTCACCCTCGCCGCCGACTACATGCAATCCCACGACGATGCGCCCAATGGCGTGGTCAGCAAGGCGCTCACCCCGGCCTTCGCCAATGCCTTGAGCCCGGTGCGGGCCGGCAGTGATAACCGTGACATCAACACCGACACCCGCAGCCATGTGGAAGACGTCAACAAGGGCTTGTCCGGTCAGCTCGACTGGAACCTGGGCGACTACACCCTGACGTCGATCACGGCCTGGCGCGGCTGGGACAACACCCAGTACCAGGATGGCGACCGTCTCGGCACCGTCACTGCCGCCTTCCCCGGCACCGCCGACAAGGGCGAGCTGGATTACAACCAGTATTCCCAGGAGCTGCGCCTGGCCTCGCCCAAGGGCCAGTTCCTGGAATACGTAGGCGGGCTGTTCTACATGCACGGCAAGGATGAGGAAACCTACCGCCGCACGTTGACCACCTCCACCGCCGTCAATCGCGGCATTGCCGACTACAGCACCACCAGCGACAGCTACGCGGTGTTTGGCGAAACCACGTTGAATTTCACCTCGGACTTTCGCGGCATCGCCGGCCTGCGCTGGACCCACGATGATATGGAATACGACCATCGCCGGGTCTCCACCTCACCGACCACGGTCAGCGGTATCCAGCCCAATACCAGCAGCTCCGGGTCGGTGGACGAAGACGGCTGGTCCGGTCGCCTCGGTGTGCAATACGACCTGAGCGACGCGGTCACCACCTACCTGACGTACTCGCGTGGCTATAAAGGCCCTGCCTACAACGTGTTCTTCAACATGCAGCCACGCGATACCGAGGCGCTGAAACCGGAAACCTCCAATACCTGGGAAGCCGGGATCAAGGCCACCTCCTGGAACAACCGCCTGACCACCAACCTGGCGGTGTTCCACAGCGACTACGACAACTACCAGGCGAATTTTTTCGACACCGTGGCCGGCCAGGTCGTGACCCGCTTGATCAACGCCGGCAGCGTCAGCACCGAAGGCGTCGAGCTCGATTATACCTTGCAGGCCACTCGCCAACTGAAGCTCTCCGGTGCCCTGGCCTATACCCGCGCGCGCATCGATGAGTTTGCCTGCCCGCCCGGTGCCGCCGCGACCTGCAACGTCAACGGCAAACCGCTGCCGTACAGTCCGGACTGGAAGAGCTACGTGCGTGCCGACTACAGCATCCCACTGGACAACGGCCTGGATATCGAACTGGGGACCGACTACAGCTGGCAGAGCGAAGTGCAGTACGACATCAGCCAGAACACAGACACCAAACAAGGCGCCTACGGCATCTGGAACGCCAGCATCGCCCTGGCCGACTACAACGAAGGCTGGCGCGTGGCGCTGCTGGGCAAGAATCTCGCCGACAAATCCTATTCGCCGCTGCTGGCGAGCGGTGGCAACTACATCTACCGCGCCGTGCCCCGGGATGACGAGCGCTATTTCGGTGTCCAGTTGCGCAAGGATTTTTGAGCCGTTGCAGGCTCCCACCACTGACCCAAGGAACTGGCTATGACCCACGCACCCCGCCAACTGAAACTGGGGGCTTTCCTGATGGCCACCGGGCACCACGTTGCAGCCTGGCGCCATCCGCAAGTCCCGGCCGACGCCGGGCTGGATTTCAAGCACTACAAGCATTTGGCCCGGATCGCCGAAGCGGCCCGGTTCGATGCGTTGTTTGTCGCCGACAGCGTCGCTGCGCCGACCGGTGAAGTGGCCAGCCGCATGGCGCGCTCGGATCACTTCGAGCCACTGACTCTGCTGTCGGCCCTGAGCGCGGTCACTGAACACATCGGCCTGATCGCCACCGCCACCACCAGCTACAACGAGCCCTACCACGTGGCGCGCAAGTTCGCCTCCCTGGATCATCTGTCCGGCGGCCGTGCCGGGTGGAACATGGTGACCTCCGACGCGGCGGCGGAAGCTGCGAATTTCGGCCGTGAAGAACATATCGGCCACGCCGAGCGCTACCAGCGCGCCCGGGAATTCCACCAGGTCGTCACCGGCCTCTGGGACAGCTGGGAAGATGACGCTTTCATCCGCGACAAGCGTTCAGGCCAGTACTTCGACCCGGGCAAACAGCATGTGCTGGATCACCAGGGCGAATTCTTCAAGGTCAAAGGCCCGCTGAACGTCGCCCGCTCTCCCCAAGGCCAACCGGTCGTCGTCCAGGCTGGCGCTTCGCAAACCGGTCGGGAGCTGGCGGCACAAACCGCTGAGGTGGTGTTCACCGCGCAAACCTCATTGCCTGACGCCCAAGCGTTCTATGCCGATTTGAAGAGCCGCGTGGCAGCATTCGGGCGCAGCCCCGATTCGCTGAAAATCATGCCGGGGGTATTTGTCGTGGTCGCTGCGACGCAAGCGCAAGCCTTGGAAAAGTACGAGGCATTCCAGGCGCTGGTCGAGCCTGAGGTGGGCATCGCCCTGTTGGGGCGCATGCTCGGCAACTTCGATTTGTCCGCTTACCCGCCGGACGGTCCAGTGCCTGAACTGCCGCTGACAGAGACCGGCCAGCAGAGCCGACAGAAGCTGTTGACGGCGCTGGCCGGCGTGGAAAACCTCAGTCTGGCGCAGTTGGGCCGCAGGATTGCCGGCGGTCGCGGGCATTACAGCCTGATCGGCACGCCAGCGCAGATCGCCGATGAGTTGCAGAACTGGTTCGAAAACCAGGCGGCGGACGGATTCAACGTGTTGGTCCCGCACTTGCCCGGCGGGCTGGAAGACTTCGCTCAACAGGTGATTCCCGAACTGCAAAGACGCGGGCTGTTTCGCCGTGAATACGAAGGCCGGACCCTGCGGGAAAACCTTGGACTGGCACGACCCGGCAACCGGTTTGTATCGGCCTCAATCCCCACTGCAAAGTGAGACGACAATGAGATTTCTGAAAAAACTCTGCACAGGCCTTGCCTTGCTCGGCGTGACCCACATTGCCGTGGCGCAAGATCCCGCAACGCTGCGGATCGGCTACCAGAAAGGCTCGATTGCCCTGGTACTGGCCAAGGAGCATGGCCTACTGGAAAAACGCTTCGGGCAAACCGCCGTGAAGTGGATCGAATTCCCGGCCGGCCCGCAAATGCTGGAGGCGCTGAACATCGGCGCGCTGGACGTCGGCTCCACGGGCGACATCCCGCCGCTGTTCGCTCAGGCGGCCGGCGCCGAGCTGGTGTACATCGGTGCCGAGCCGGCCAAACCCCAGGCCGAAACCATCCTGGTGCGCGGTGACAGCCCACTGCACGACGTGGCCCAGCTCAAGGGCAAGAAAATCGCCTTTCAAAAAGGCTCCAGCTCACACAACCTGGTTCTGCGCGCCTTGAACAAGGCCGGTCTGAGCTACCAGGATATCCAACCGGTCTACCTGCCGCCCGCCGATGCCCGGGCGGCCTTCGAACAAGGCAGCGTCGATGCCTGGGCGATCTGGGAGCCCTACGCGTCATTGGCCCTGAGCCAGAGCGACGGTCGAGTACTGGCCAACGGTGAGGGCCTGGGCCTGTCCGGCCCGGTCTATACCGCCCGACGTGACTATGCCCAAAGCCACGGTGATTTCCTGCAGGCGTTGCTCGCTGAACTTACAGCAGCCGAAGCCCTGACGCGCAGCCAACGAGAAGCCAGCCTTCAGGTGCTGACCCAATCCATGGGCCTGCCCGAAGCGGTGGTCGCTCGTTACGTGGATAATCGACCGCCGTCACCGGTGCTGCCCATCGATGAAAAAATCATCGCAGCGCAGCAGGTCACGGCGGATCTGTTTTATGCCAACAAGCTGCTGCCCAAACGGCTGAATGTGCGAGAGGCGGTCTGGACACCGACCAACTGATGCAGGCCTGGCGCGGTCAACGCGCCAGGTTCCCCATCACCGGGCAGGTTCAGCCTGGGTCACGGTCAAAGGTTGAGGGGAAAACACCGTGGCGTCCGTCAGCTTTTCCACGTCGACGCGATGGGGGAAGATCTTTTTCTCCACGAACAGGTCATCGACCTGCTGCAACGCCTGGACGTCTCGCGCCTCGACCGGAACCAGCGATTCGTCGCCCCACTTGCGTAACGTCTGCGAGACTTCGAGGGGAATGTCGTTGACCTTGGCGAAAACCCGGGCGTACTCGTCGGAGTTGTTCTGGGCCCATTCGAACCCCTTGGCAAACCGTGCCAGCACATCGCTCAAGGCTTTACGCTTGAGCGGGTCGTTCAGGACTTCGTCGGAGGCGGTGATAAACGTCAGCCCCGAATTGATCCCTTCGCCAGTGATCAACACCCGAGCGCCCTTCTGCTCGGCGAATGCCTGGTACACACCGAAGGTCGCCCAGGCTTCGATCTGCCCGGCATTGAACGCTGGCAAGGCGTCGGTCGGCAACACAAAGCCCACGTTGACGTCCTTCTCCTGCACCCCTGCGTTGGCCAAGGCGCGAATCAACAAATATTGGGCAATGCTGCCCCGGGCCGACGACACCACGACGTTGCGCCCCTTCAAGTCGGCGACGCTGCGAATCGTGGAGTCCGGCGGGACCAGGATCGCGATCCCGCGGGACTGACCGCGCCGCGCTGCGACAATCCGCAACGGCGTGCCTCCGGTTGCCGCCGCGAGCACCGGCGTATCACCGGCAGGCCCCAGGTCGACAGCCCCGGCGCGCAAGGCTTCGAACAACGGCGCGGCGCCCTGGAAATTGGCCCACTGCACCTTGTACTCGATGCCATCCAAGGCGTTCGACGCTTCCACCACCGTGCGCAGGCCCTTGGCCTGATCACCCAGTACCAGCGTCACACCGGACAAATCGGAGGTCTTGGCCGAGGAGGTTTTCGTATTGGCGCTTTCCCCGCATCCGGCGAGCAACAGCGCCGCGCCGGACAACAACACCGCCGTGGTTTTCCAGAGGCGCCCTGGCGTCCTTATCGAAAGATCAGCCATGGGCGAACCGCCGGACAGTGCCGTTCGAAGGTTGACGCGAAGCTCCGGTTGCCTGAACCGCCGATTCCACCGCTTCGACACCCAGCAAGCTCAACAGACGCGCGCGGATCTGCTGGAAGCCTGCCTGGCCGGTGTCCCGGGCCCTGGGCAAATCAATCGTCAGTTGCTCGGCGATCTTGCCGTTGGCCAGCACGATGACCCGGTCGGCCAGCAGGATCGCCTCGTCCACATCATGGGTGACCAGCAGCACCGCCGGGGTGTGCTTGAGCCACAGGTCGATGATCAACCGATGCATGCGAATCCGGGTCAAGGCATCGAGTGCAGCGAACGGCTCATCCAGCAACAACAGCTTGGGCTCGCGTACCAGGCCACGGGCCAGTGCTACCCGCTGGGCTTCGCCGCCGGAGAGTGTCGCCGGGTAAGCTTCCAGGCGATGGGCCAGGCCGACCTCGGTCAAGGCGTCCACCGCCCGGGCCTTGGCATCGGGAATCCGCAGGCCGAGCACGACATTCTTCCAGGCCCGCTTCCATGGCATCAAGCGAGGTTCCTGGAACACCGCCGCCCGCGCCTTGGGCACGCGCAGCTGACCGCTGTCGATGCTGTCGAGTCCCGCCAGGCTGCGCAGTAAGGTGGTCTTGCCCGAACCGCTGGCACCCAGCAGTGCGACGAACTCCCCCGGCGCGATATCCAGGTCCAGGCCATCGATGACCCGCTGCTGGCCGAATTGACGGACCACATTGCGCAGTTGCACCGGCGCTGCTGATTCCGTGGCGTTGGACGCTTGCACAAGATCGATGCTCGACATATCAGTTCCTCACAAAAGTTGGGCGCCAGGCCAGGGCGAATCGCTCCAGCGTGCGGATCAGTCCATCGATCAAAAGGCCGAGGACGCTATAGATAAGGAGGCAGATCACGATCACGTCGGTGCGCATGAAATCCCGCGCATCGCTGGCCAGATAACCGATACCGGCGGTGGTGTTGATCTGTTCGACGAACACCAGCGCCAGCCAGGAAATCCCCAGGGAATAGCGCAGGCCGACAAAAAACGAGGGCAAGGAGCCCGGCAGGATCACGTGCCAGATCAACTCGCGACGGCTCAGGCCCAGGGTGTTGGCGGCTTCGATCAGCTTGGGATCGATATTGCGAATGCCGGCGAACAGGTTCAGGTACACCGGGAACGTAGTACCAATGACGATCAGCGCGATCTTGGTGAATTCGCCGATGCCGAACCAGAGGATGAACAGCGGCACCAGGGCCAGCGACGGGATGGTGCGCAGCATCTGCATCGGCGAATCGAGCACCACCTCGCCGCGTTTCGACAGGCCGCTGATCAGCGCGGCGATCACACCGATGCTCACGCCAATGCTCAACCCCACGAGCGCCCGTTGCAGGGAAACCAGCAGGTGCTTGCCGAGTTCCCCGGAAACGATCATCGCCCAAAGCGTACCGCCGATCTGCGACGGGGCGGCGATGACCCGCTGGGGGATCAGGCCCCAGCGCGACGCCAGTTCCCACAGCAACAGGAGCACGATCGGACTGACCAACCGCAACAGGGCTTCCGGCGTACGCCATTGCCGCAACCAGCCGGGGGCCAGTCTCGACAGCCCCTGGCTGGCAGTGCCGAGTCGAACGGTCTTGTCGATGGAGAACGAGCTGCTGCTCTGGGTCTCGAATGTCTTTTCGTTCATTCAGGCTTCCTTCCTCGTAATAACATGGCGAGGACGCCATGCATCAGCTTCGGTTTCATGCTATTCGCATAAAAAAACGCAGTGAAATTCTTTTTGGGAATAACCTAATATGATTAGAAATCAGCTAGCCGTAGGCGCGAATAAATTATTTGCATAATGAACGTGCTCAGCCCAGGAGTTCTCCCGGCTGCGCCGAAGGCGTCGCATAAAATGCCAAGCCCTGATATTAGATCGCACAAGTGATTAATTAATTTAATAATTAACATAGAACAAAACGGCATTTCACAGGCTGACCTCGTTACGCCTACTTTCGTCAGCACAGACCGACCCCGACCAGGTGGAGGATCGAATCGAACCTATCCATGACCTGACGTGAGTCGTATCTATGTCTGCACCACCTGCGCCCCTTTACCGGCGCTCACCTTTGATTGTCAGTCTGGCCGCCTGCGGCATGGCCTTCGGCAGCCCGGCTCTCAAGGCCGAAGACGTCGAGCGCAGCGACGAGCAGGAGACCCGCCTGGAAAAAGTCACCGTGATCTCGACCGGGGTCCGGGGCACGCAACGTACCGTCGCCGAAAGTCCGGCGCCGATTGACATCGTCAGTGGCGAACAGCTGCTCAGGACCGGTCGGGCCGATCTTAGCGAAGCCATCTCCAAGCTGCTGCCCTCGTTCAACTACGGCACCAACATCGCCGGCTACAACTCGACCATCCGCCCGCTCTCCAATCGCAGCCTGGCGCCGGCCTACACACTGGTGCTGGTCAACGGCAAGCGCCGGCATAACAGTGCCCTGCCCGCCAACGGCTCGACCGACAGCAGCGGCGCCAACTCCGTCGACATCGACATGATTCCGATCAGCGCGGTGGAGCGTATCGAAGTGCTCAAGGACAGCGCCGCCGCCCAGTACGGTTCGGACGCAATCGCCGGGGTGATCAACGTGATTCTCAAGTCCGGCAGCCAGGGCGGTCACTTGGGAACGACCTACGGCAAGCTCTACAGCGGCGAAGGCGAAGTCACCAAGTTCGAGGGCGATACAGGGTTCACTTTGGGCGATGGCGGATTCCTGCACCTGTCGGGCGATGCGCGTAAACGCGGCGATGCCAGCTGGAACGAACGAGCGACCAACACCGCGTACTTTCCGGGCGATCCTCGTGAAGCGACCTGGGACCGGGTCGGGGTCAAAAATGGCGATCCTCAGATCAAGGCCTTCAACCTGGGCTACAACGCCGAGTTGCCCCTGGATGAGCAAACCAGACTCTATTCCTATGGAACCTACGGCGAGCGCGAAGCGGTCATCAACAATTACTTCCGCTACCCCAATGGCAACGCCAACATCCCGGAGCTGTTCCCCGATGGCTACTACCCGCTGAACAACCTGGACGACCGGGACTACCAGCTCCTGCTCGGTGGCAAGGGGATCGCCGCGGGTTGGGATTGGGATCTGAGCACCACCTACGGGCGCAACACCAACCATCAGTACAGCGACCGCACGATCAATCCGTCGTTGGGCCCCGCATCGCCGACTTCGTTTGACGACCTGGCGACTTATCGTTTTGATCAGTGGGTCAACAACCTGGACATCACCCGCGCTTTCGACGAGGCGTTCGGTTTTCCGCTGCAGGTGTCGGCGGGCCTTGAGCATCGCTGGGAGCGTTTCAACACCTTTGCCGGCGACGCCCAGGCCTACCGTGTGGGCGGCTATCGCTTCCCGACGACATTGCCCAATGGCCAACCCAACCCCCTCGCCGGGCAACTGGCGGCCATTGCAGCCCAGGCTGCCGCCACCATCGCGCCGCAGGACGAGACCGGCATCAAGCGCAACAATTACGCGGCGTACATTGACGTTGGGGTCACACCGATCGAGCGCCTGTTCATCGATGTGGCGGCCCGGGCCGAACATTTTGATGACGACTCGGGAAATACTGTCAGTGCCAAGGTCAATTCCCGTTACGAACTCACCGAAACCCTGGCGGTGCGCGGTACGGTAGGCAGCGGGTTTCGGGCGCCGTCCCTGACCCAGATCGGCTACAGCATCACCGACAATCGCGTGGGGGCAACGCCCGACGGCACGGTAGTCCCGGCCGTTACCCGTATCGCCCCGGTGGACTCGGCACTGGCCAAGGCCCTGGGTGCCAGCAGCCTCGACCCGGAAAAATCACGCAACTACGGACTAGGGGTGACATGGCAACCGGCGCAACGCACCAGCCTGACCGTCGACGCGTACTGGATTGAGATCTCCGACCGCATCGCCCGCACCGAAAGCCTGTACGGGCCGGCACTCGCGCCAACCCTGAGCGGCCTGGGGATCGACACCTCCACCTGGACCTCTTACTACGCCAACGCGTTCGACACCCGCACCCGGGGCGTGGATGTGGTGGCCGATCACCTGACGGACATGGGTGCCTGGGGCCAGGTGCGCTGGAACGCCGCGTTCAACTACAACGACACCGTGATCACCGACCTCAAGGACGCGCCCGCGGCGCTCCAAGGCCTGGGCAGCAACCCCGGTGGCAGCCTGACCTGGGTCGGCCGCGCACGCCAGGGCGACTTGACCGATGCGCAACCCCGAACTAAGTGGATCCTGGGGGCGAACTGGCGCCTCGCGGACCTTGCGATCAATTTGCAAACCACCCGCTACGGCAAGGTCAAGACCCTGCAACAGCTGGAAAGCGGCGACCGCAGCTTCGGCGCGAAATGGATCACCGACTTGGATATCTCCTACACGTTGCTGGACAACATCACCCTGAGCCTGGGCGGTACCAACATCTTTGACGTACGCCCGGACAAGAACGCAATTCCCTCGGTCGTCGGCCTCAACCGGTACGGCAACCCACCGTTCTATCCGGGCGGCGGTTTCTGGTACACGAAGCTGGCTTATGACTTCTGATGCTCAACCACGACTTCTTACCCACGACTTCTCACCCACGAAAAGGAACTGACCATGACTGTTGAATTCATTGGTTTCATCGGCGGCCATCACGCCTCGGAAATCCATCCTCGCAGCGGCCCTACCCTGCAACCGGATTACGTGGAAAAAGTCGCTCGCGCTCACGAGGAAGCGGGCTTCGACCGGGCGTTGATCGCGTTCCACTCCACCAGCCCGGACAGCACGCTGATCGCGTCCCATGCGGCCAGCGTGACGAAGAAACTGAAGTTCCTGATTGCCCATCGACCGGGGTTCGCTGCACCGACCCTGGCTGCACGCCAGTTCATCACCCTGGATGTGTTCAATGGCGGGCGCACCGCAGTGCACATCATCACCGGTGGCGACGACCGCGAGCTGCGGGCCGACGGCAGCCACATCGGCAAGGACGAGCGCTATGCGCGTACCGATGAATACCTGGATGTCGTGCGTCAGGAATGGACCAGCGAGAAGCCCTTCGATTATCAGGGCAAGTATTACCAGCTGGAGGGTGCGTATGCGGATGTGAAGTCGCCGCAACAACCGCACATTCCGCTGTACTTCGGCGGCTCGTCGGCAGCGGCCATTGCCGTGGCGGGCAAGCACGCCGATGTCTATGCGCTGTGGGGCGAAACTTACGAGCAGGTGCGCGACGTGGTGGCCCAGGTCCGCGCCGAGGCTGCCAAACATGGTCGCAGCGTACGCTTCAGCCTGTCGTTGCGACCGATCCTGGCGGACACCGAAGAGCGGGCCTGGGAGCGTGCCGAACGGATCCTGCAACAGGCCACCGCCCTGGCTGAAAAGAATGGCTTCGTTCGCCGCGAGCCACCCAACGAAGGCTCGCGTCGCCTGCTGGCGGCAGCAGCCCAGGGTTCGCGCCTGGACAAGCGCCTGTGGACCGGCATCGCCGGCCTGCTCGGCGCCCAAGGCAACTCGACCTCACTGGTAGGCACACCGGAACAAGTCGCCGATGCCCTGCTCGACTACTACGACCTGGGCATCACCACCTTCCTGATCCGCGGCTTCGATCCCCTTGAAGATGCCATCGATTATGGCAAGCGCCTGATCCCCCTGACCCGCCAACTGATCGCCGAACGCGAACGCCAAGCGGCGGAGAAAGTGGCTTAGACGCGGCGAATTTGGAGGTGCAGATCGGACCTGCTCGCGATAGCGTCAGGTCCGTTGGCATTTGTGCTGAATGCCCCACCGCCATCGCGAGCAGGCTCGCTCCCACAGAGGGTCCTGGGTGTTCACAAGATCTGCATCCACCACGAACTCTCTGTGGGAGCGAGCCTGCTCGCGATAGCGGTGGGTCTGTTGGCCGCGACGTTGAATGTGCCGCTGTCATCGCGAGCAGGCTCGCTCCCACAAGGTTCCTGGGTGTTCGCAGGATCTGCATCCGCCCTCAATCCCCCTGTGGGAGCGAGCCTGCTCGCGATAGCGGTCGGTCTGGAGGACTCAGTCCTTGTAATCGAGGTCGGTTCTTTCTAGCTGGCGGATCAGGGCGTTCCAGTGCCGGGCAACCCCGGGCCCGTCGCCGCTCTTGAAGGCCTCGGCCTGGGTTTCGACCTTGGCCACCACCTCGGCCGGCGGAAAGATCAGCTCGGCGTTACCCGCGGCCTGCGCGGCGATCTGGATGTTGCACGCGCGCTCCAGGCTTTGCAGCTGTTGAAAGGCATGCTCGACGCTGATCCCGGCAGTCAACAAACCATGGTTGCGCAGGATCAACACGCTCTTATCGCCAAGATCCGCCACCAGCCGTTCACGCTCATCCAGATCGAGCGCGATCCCTTCATAACCGTGATAAGCCACCCGCCCGGAAAAAGCGATGGAATGCTGGGAGATCGGCAACAGCCCGTCGCGCTGGGCAGAGACGGCGATGCCATCGCGAGTGTGAGTATGCAGCACGGCTTGCAGATCAGGGCGTGCGCCATGGATCGCACTGTGAATCACATACCCGGCGTAGTTGATGCCCAACCCGGTCGGGTCGTCGACGATGGTACCGTCAATGTCGACCTTGACCAGGTTGGAGGCGGTGATTTCATCGAACAGCAACCCGAAGGCGTTGATCAGGAAATGCTCGTCAGGCCCCGGCACCCGCGCCGAAAAATGCGTGTAGATGTGATCGGTCCATTTGAACAAAGCCGCCAGCCGATAGGCCGCGGCGAGTTTTACCCGCACTTCCCACTCTTCGGCACTGACGCGCTGGCGGACATTTTTCGAGACGCTGGTTAACGGGCTGACAGTGCTCATGGCAAAACTTCCTGGATGGCCTTAAGGATCTGGCGCCAGCCTAGGGGAAGCCCAAAAATAATAAAAAGCACATTTTAATCTAAGCTAATTATTATTTTTTTTTATTATGCCGCACTCTTGATCTTCTGCAGCGAGCCGGCCACCAGCTTGCCAAAGGCATCGACCGGCCCCTGCAGGTTGCCCAGGAAATGCGGATAGATCAGCCACAGGTCCATCACCGGTTTGAAATCCTTGAGAGGCATGGCTGCCAGTTGATCACGGTGCACGCTGCGCTCCAGCAACGGACGCGGTACCAGGCCGAGGCCCAGGCCGTCGGCAACCAGGCCCAGCTGCAATTCGGTGCCAAAGGTTTCCAGGTTGACCCGCAGCGCCAAGCCCTGGTCCGACAGGGTTCGTTGCAGCCCGGCGCGGAAGCCGCAGCCATCAGGGTTGAGAATCCAGCCATTCTGATAGACGTCAGCCAGTTTGCACGGGCGCTTGGGCAGTTGCGTCTTGGCACAGACCACCACCAGCTCCATCTTGCCAATGGACTCACCAACGATGTTATCCGGAAAGATCTTGCCCGCCGGAAACAGTGCAGCCGCCGCATCCAACTCGCCGCGCTCGATCTTGCCCACCAGTTGGCTGCCCCAACCCGTGGCCACCTGGGCACGCAACTCCGGGTATTCGACGCGCAGATGCTTGAGCGCATCGAGCAGCACCACATCACCGATCGTCTGGGGCACACCCAGGCGCAACAACCCGGTGGGCGGCGCGTCGGTGGCCACCAGTTCGCGCAGGGCATCCATTTCCCGCAGGATCAACCGGCACTGCTCGTAGACTCGTGTCCCGATCACCGTAGGTTTGAGCGGCTTGGTATTGCGGTCGAACAACTCCACACCCAAGGCCTGTTCAAAGTTCTGTACGCGCCGCGTGATCGCCGGTTGCGTCAGTTGCAGCGTCTCGGCGGCATGGCTGATGGACTGGCAACGAATCACTTCGACAAAGGCGTCAATATCGTCAATTTTCATTTGGCCCGCACATAGAGAACAGTCAATAAGATGTTCTAAAAGCATAGTGCCATTGTTGAAATCTGGATAGCCCGGTCGGGTTATCGATAACATCTAACGCTAGATGAAGCCGTTCTAAATTCCTTTCAGCTATAACCTAATCATAAAAAAATAGCATATTAAGCAAAATCATTATGCTTAAATCCAGTCATCACCTTTTCAACATGATGATGGAATCGCCATGACCCAGGCCCGACACCCGGAAAGACTCAGAGCATTCATAGGCGCCCTGGCAGAACTGATCGACGGTAATCCCCGGGAAGGCGACCTGCTCCATCGCGGGGGCAAGTTGCTTGCCCAGTTGGTCAGTCATGACGATTGGCTGCCCGAGGACTTTGCCCAACCCGACCCCGAGCGCTATCAACAATACCTGCTGCATGCCGATTCGCGGCAGCGATTCAGCGTAGTCAGTTTTGTCTGGGGGCCGGGGCAACGCACGCCGATCCACGATCATCGGGTCTGGGGCCTGATCGGGATGTTGCGCGGCGCTGAGTATTCGCAAGGCTTCGCCCGCCATCCCGACGGCCACTTGGTGCCCGAGGGTTCGCGGATCCAGCTGTCGCCGGGCCAGGTCGAAGCCGTCTCCCCCAAGATCGGCGATATCCATCAGGTCAGCAATGCCTTCGATGACCAGGTGTCCATCAGCATTCATGTCTATGGCGCCAACATCGGTGCCGTCCGCCGTGCGGTGTATCAGCCCGACGGCAGCGAGAAGCTGTTCATCTCCGGTTATTCCAACGCCTTCCTCCCCAATATCTGGGACCTGTCCAAAGAGAGCCAAACCCTATGAGTACCGCACCTACCCGCTCCTACTCTCAGATTCGCCAGGCGTTGCTGAACCGCGAAGAGTTGGCCCTCGTCGATGTCCGCGAAGAGGCGCCCTTTGCCGAAGGCCATCCGCTGTTCGCGGCCAACATCCCGCTGTCAAAAATCGAACTTGAGGTGTACTCGCGTATTCCCAGGCGCGATACGCCAGTCACGGTCTACGACAATGGCGAAGGCCTGGCGCAGATCGCTGCGCGGCGCTTGCAGGACCTGGGCTACCTGAATGTCAGCGTGCTCGAAGGTGGTTTGCAGGGCTGGCGCAGCGCTGGCGGCGAGCTGTTCATCGATGTCAACGTGCCGAGCAAGGCGTTTGGCGAACTGGTGGAAAGCCAGCGTCATACGCCGTCACTGGCGGCCGAAGAGGTCCAGGCGCTGCTCGACAGCGAGGCCGACGTGGTGGTGCTGGACGCACGGCGTTTCGATGAATACCAGACCATGAGCATTCCCGGTGGCATCAGCGTCCCCGGTGCCGAACTGGTATTACGCGCCCGGGAGCTGGCGCCGGACCCGGCGACCCGGATCATCGTCAACTGCGCCGGACGCACCCGCAGCATCATAGGCACCCAGTCGCTGATCAACGCCGGCATCGCCAACCCCGTATCCGCCCTGCGCAATGGCACCATCGGCTGGACCCTGGCCGGTCAGACGCTGGAGCACGGCCAGTCGCGCCGATTCGCCCCTACCAGCGATGAACACCGAGCCATCGCCGCCGGCGAGGCCCGCCGCGTTGCCGATAAAGCCCTGGTCGGACGCGCCACCCTCGCCGACCTGCAGCGCTGGCAACAGGAGCCGACCCGCAGCACCTACCTGTTCGACGTGCGCACCCCGGAAGAGTTCGAAGCCGGTCACCTGCCCGGTTCCCGCTCGACACCGGGCGGGCAACTGGTGCAGGAAACCGATCACTTCGCCAGTGTGCGTGGCGCGCGACTGGTGCTGGTGGACGACGATGGCGTGCGCGCCAACATGTCGGCTTCGTGGCTCGCGCAACTGGGTTGGGAGGTGTATGTGCTGGATGATTTGCACGCGGCGCATTTCACTGAACAAGGCCCGTGGAAGGTACCCGTTCCTGCTGCGCTCCAGGCCGAGGAAATCAGCCCGGAGACCCTCGCCCAATGGCTGGCCGAAGGTGACACCGCCCTATTGGATTTCACCAGCAGCGCCAACTACGTCAAGCGCCATATCCCCGGTGCGTGGTGGGTACTGCGTGGGCAGTTGAGCGAGGCGCTGAGCAAGGTTCCCACGGCGCAGCGCTACGTACTGACCTGCGGCAGCAGCCAACTGGCGCGCCTGGCGGTCCCCGAGGTCGAGGCCCTGACCGGCAAAGCCGTGTTCCTGCTACGCGACGGCACCGCCGCCTGGATCGCCGCGCAGCTGCCACTGGAGCACGGCGAAACCCGCCTGGCCTCGCCGCGCATCGACCGCTACCGCCGGCCCTATGAAGGCACCGATAACCCACGGGAGGCGATGCAGGCCTACCTCGATTGGGAATACGGCCTCGTCGATCAACTGGCCCGCGACGGCACCCATGGTTTTTATGTGATCTAGCCATCCCCGTCCCTGTGCCTGCTCGGCACAGGGACAACCCTACCCCACATCCGACCCCTCTCCAGGCGGAGGCTGAACCCACAACCGAGAGGATCCGCATCATGTCCGCTGCCTTGCACCGAGCCGCCCCAAGCCGCACCCAAACCCTGCACGTCACTCGCCTGGAACCCACCATCGGCGCAGAAATCAGCGGCATCGATCTGCGCCAGCCGCTGACGCCCGCACTGCGCGACGAATTGCGCAGCCTGCTGCTTGAACACAAGGTGATTTTCTTCCGCGACCAGGCCATCGACACCGAACAGCAGATTGCCTTCGCCCGTGAATTCGGCGAACTCTACGTTCACCCGACCACTCAGCAAAACGATCCGACGCAACCCCAAGCGCATCTGATTCAAGCCCAGGACGAGCGCAAGCTGTACGGCCCACGGACCAGCGGCCGTTGGCACACCGACACCAGCTGGTTGTTGCAACCCACCCTCGGCGCCGTGCTACGCGCGGTCGATCTGCCCCCCGTTGGCGGCGATACCCTGTGGGCCGATACAGCCGCGGTCTATCGCGCCTTGCCTGACGAGCTACGCGAAGAAATCGACGACCTGCAAGTGGTCCACGACTTCAAGTCGGCATTGGACAAGGTCGGCTACGCCTACCCGATCCTGGCGCATCCACTGGTGCGGACCCACCCGGAAACCGGCGAGGACGGCCTGTTCATCAACTTTTCGCAAAACCCATCGGTGATCGGCTGGACGCCCGAGAGGAGCAAGCAACTGGTCGCCCGGCTGTTGCTGGAGTTCAACAAGCCCGAACATCAAGTGCGCTTCAAATGGCGGGAAAACTCAGTGGCGTTCTGGGACAACCGCTCGACGCTGCACTATCCGGTCTACAACTACGGCGACTACCCGCGCCGCATGGAACGGGTACTGATCGCTTATGACGACATTCCCCATCGGGTAAGACGCGCTCACGCGGCCTGAACCCTCCCCAAGAAAAAACCTGGCAATCCCCTGTTATTCGCCAATGTTGGCGAAGGGGTTTGCCTGTGCGTGCAATCTTTCAGGAATTCGCGTCATGAGCTCATCCACCCCCCGAGTGAAATACGATTACTACGCGGTCGCCGCTTTCAGTCTGCTGGTCGCCAGCCTCCAGGCTCACGCCGAGAGTGCCGAGCCGGACAAGACCCTGAGTACGGTAGTGGTGACCGGCAACCGCGGCGGTCAACCCCGCACCATCACGGACAGCCCCTCGCCCATCGATGTGATCAGCGCCGAGCAATTGCAAGCCAGCGGCAAGGTCGGCCTTAAGGAGCTGCTCGCCCGCCTGCTGCCCTCCTTCAACCTGCCGGCGATCAACGGCGGAGGCACGTCCTGGTCGGTGCGCGGCGTAACCATGCGCGGCCTGTCCGGCGATCAGGTGCTGGTGCTGGTCAACGGCAAACGGCGGCACAATACCGCGCTGATCAACAACCTGGCGCGCATCGGCACGGCGGCGGTGCCGGTCAACCTCGACCTGATCCCGGTCTCGGCGATCGATCATATCGAGGTGCTGCGTGACGGTGCCTCCGCGCAATATGGTTCGGACGCCATCGCCGGGGTGATCAACATCATCCTCAAGGAAAACGACAGCGGCGGCAGCGCCGAAACCTCATTCGGACGCTATGGCAGCGGCGATGGCGACACCGTGCACCAGACGGTCAACTACGGCCTGGCGCTGCCTAACGATGGCTTTGCCAACCTGGCGTTGGACAGCAAGGAACAGGAACCCTTCGACCGCACCGGCAGTGCCACCGGCAACCTCTACTCGCTACCCGGTTTCCCCGACAGCCGCGACCAGACCGTCAATCGCCACGGCTGGAACCCCAGTTATGGACTGGGCAGGGAAAAGGTCACCAACGCCAGCTACAACCTTGAGCTGCCAATCCAGGATGACCTGACGTTCTACTCCTTTTCCACCGCCAGCTACATGGAGACCACCAAGGTCACCGGCAACTATCGTCCCAATGACATCGTTTCCCTGGCCGGCGACCCGGATACGCCCTACCCCAACGGCGTCCACGCCCAGCGGCGCAACCGCACCATAGATTTTCAGGTGGCCGGTGGCTTCAAGGGCGAGGTCGGTGGCTGGAACTATGACGCCAGCTCGACCTGGGGCGAGGACGACTCGACGCTCAATGCCAGCAATACCCTCAACCCTTCCTGGGGCCCCACCAGCCCGACCTCGTTCCATCTCGCCTCGCAGATCTTCGATCAGTGGACCAATAACCTGGACTTCAATCGCGGCTTCGACATTGGCCTGAAAAACCCGCTGCAAACCGCCTTCGGCTTCGAGTACCGCTGGGAGAAATACCAGATCGAGCCCGGCGATTTCGCCGCCTATACCCCTGGCGACTACGTCATCCCCAGCGGCCCCTTTGCCGGCCGGACACCGTTGCCCGGCCTGGCTTCATACAATGGCACCAGCCCCGCCGATGCCGGGGAAATCAGCCGCAGCAACGTTGCCAGCTACGTCGACCTGGGCCTCGACGTGACCGATAAATGGTACGTCGGCGCGGCCGCTCGCTACGAGCGCTACACCCAGGACATCGGCAGCACCTGGAGCGGCAAGTTCTCTACCCGTTATAAGGTCACCGACGCCTTTGCCCTGCGCGGCACGGTCAATAACGGCTTCCGCGCACCGTCGCTGGCGCAGACCATTTATGCCTCGTCGACCTTCACCTCGGGCGGAGTGGTCAACGGCCAGCAGGTTTCGGTGCCGGTGAAGGTGTTGCCGGTGGACACTACCGAAGCCCAGGCCCTGGGCGCGGAAAAGCTCAAGCCTGAGAAATCCTTGAACTACAGCTTCGGCTTCACCTATGAACCGACGCAAAACTATCGGCTGACCACCGATCTCTATCAGATCGGCATCCGCGACCGTATCGTCTCCACCAGCCTGCTGGGCGGCCCGGCAGTCTCGCAGATCCTCGTTGCCAATGGCTTGTCTCCAGGGTTGTTCGCTCAGTACTACACCAACGCGGTCGACACCCGTACCCGCGGCATCGACATCGTCAACGAGTTCCGCCAGCAACTGGATGAGTACGGCCAGATCCGCTGGAGCGCGGCCTATAATTGGAACCAGACCAAGATCGAAAAACTCCAGGCCAACCCACCGGCACTCAGCAGCCTGGGGCCTGGCTACCAACTCTTCGACCGGCGTCTGCAAAAGGACCTGACGGTTGCCACGCCGCAATCGAAACTGATCCTCGCGGCAAACTGGACAGTCACCGATTACAATCTGAACCTGGCGCTCACCCGCTTTGGCAGTTACGTCGAGGGCGACAACAACCCGGTGAACGATCGCAAATTCAGCGCCAAGTGGATCACCGACGTGGACGCCGCCTACGACCTGACCAAACAGCTGACGGTCGCATTGGGGGCGAACAACCTGTTCAACGTGTACCCCGACAAGAACGGCATCCAGGACTGGGCCGGGGGCTACAAATATGGACAGTTCTCACCATTCGGGTTTGGCGGGGCCTACTACTACACCCGCCTGGCCTACAACTTCTGACAGCACCGCCCACCCAGCCAGATCGACCACCTGTAACCAGTGTGAGCATGGCTTGCCCGCGATGAGAACAACGCATTCAGCCGAGAAACTGCTGCGGATGCCATCGCGGGCAAGCCATGCTCACACATGCATTACTTTCATAATGTTATTTTTTTTAATCAGATAACTTAATAATTAGCATATAACCAAAAAGACCTTCACATGGACTTTTTATAGGCATAACGTTGATTCCAGGCCGACCCCTTTCTCCAGGCGGAGGTAACCCAACGACCCAAGACCCGCCTGGAAGGACGCCACCATGACGCTTCAACGACTGCCTTTTAAACGCCTCCTGCTGGGCGCCGTTCTTACCTTGGGGCTGGGCGCACTGGCCCAGGCTGCCGATCTTCAACCGTTGCTGGTGGCCAATCAGAAGTCGACGATCAAGGTGCTGCTGGAGGTCTCCGGCGAGTTGAAGAACGTGCCTTACGAGATCCAGTTCTCCGAATTTCCCGCCGCCGCGCCACTGGGCGAAGCGCTGAATGCCGGCGCCGTGGACATCGGCGCCCTGGGCGATGCGCCCTATGTATTCGCCCTAGGGGCTGGCGCACCGATCAAGGTCGTCAGCATCGTGCATGCCGAGGGCCGCTACACCACGGCCATCCTCGCGCCGAAGGACTCGCCGCTGAACAATCCCCGCGACCTCAAGGGCAAGCGGATCGTCACCACGCGGGGTTCCATCGGTCACTTCCTCGCGATCAAAGCCCTTCGCGAAGCCGGCCTGAGCACACAGGACGTGCAGTTCATCTACTTGCTGCCGAGCGAGTCACGAATCCTGCTGGACAACGGCAGTGCCGACGCCTGGTCGACCTGGGACCCGTACACCACCATTGCCACCACTCAGAACCAGGCCAAGGTCGTGGCCAGTGGCGAAACCCTGCTGACCAATCATTTGTACCTGGCCGCCACCAGCCAGGCCATCGCCGGCAAGCGCCAGCAACTCGAAGACTTCGTCGCCCGGGTCGATCGCGCCTACCGCTGGACCAATACCCATCCCGAGGAATATGCCGCCGCCCAGGCGCGCGTGACCGGCCTGCCGCTGGACGTGCACATCGCCATTGCCAAAGGCACGCACATGAACCCCGTGGTGATCGACGACAAGATCATCAGCGGCCTGCAAACCACCGCAGACATCTATCAGCAAGAAGCGATCCTCACCAGACACATCGACGTCTCCCAAGGCTTCGACAAGAGCTTCAACGCCAAGCGTGCCCAACTTGACCAGGCATCTCGATAACGATGCGACCGACTGTAGGAGTAGAACCATGAGCAAACAACGGCAACTGAAACTCGGTGCGATGGTCCATGGCGTCGGCCACGGCTGGGGCGAGTGGCGCCACCCGCAGGCACTACCTGATGCCAGCACCAACTTTGCTTTTTACAAGCAGCAGGCGCAGTTGGCCGAAGGGGCGAAGTTCGATTTCGTGTTCATCGCCGACAGCCTGCACATCCATGAAAAATCCAGCCCGCACTACCTCAACCGCTTCGAGCCGCTGACTATTCTCTCGGCCCTGGCGGCAGTGACATCGAATATCGGCCTCGTCGCCACGGTGACCGTCAGCTACACGGAGCCCTACCAAGTGGCCCGCCAGTTTGCCTCGCTGGACCATATCAGCGGCGGTCGCGCCGGGTGGAACGTGGTGACTTCGTGGCTCAGTGGCACCGCCGACAACTTCGGCAAGGCCGAACATCCACCCCATGCCGTGCGCTACCGCATCGCCAAGGAGCACGTGAGTGTGGTGAAAGGCCTGTGGGACTCCTGGGAAGACGATGCCTTTGCCTATAACAAGCAAAGCGGCGAGTTCTTCACCCCCGGCAAACTGCACGCGCTGGAACACAAGGGTGAGTTCTTCTCAGTAAAGGGCCCGCTCAATATTGCCCGCTCGCGGCAAGGCCAGCCGGTGATTTTCCAGGCGGGCACTTCGGAGGATGGGCGTAACTTCGCCGCCGAGAATTCCGACGCGATATTCGTCGGTGCCGAAGGCTTCGACGAGGCCCGCGCCTACTATCAGGACTTGAAAAAACGCGCCAAAGGCTTTGGCCGCGATGCCGCCGCGCTGTCAATCCTGCCCGGCATTCGCCCGATTGTCGGGCGCGACGCAGCCGAAGTCGAAGACCGTTATCAGCAAGCCGTGGCATTGGTGACCATTGAAGATGCGATTGTCGCCCTCGGTCGCCCGTTCAACGACCATGATTTCAGCCAGTACCCGCTGGATGCGCCGTTCCCAGAGCTCGGTGATCTCGGCTCCAACAGCCAGAAAGGCGGCTCGGACCGGATCAAGCAACTGGCCAGGGACGAGAGGCTGACCTTGCGCGAAGTCGCCCTGCGCTTCTCCCGGCCACGGCGCGATTTTGTCGGCACCCCCGAACAAGTCGCCGACGCCATCGAGCAATGGTTCGAAGGAGGCGCGGCCGACGGTTTCATCATCAATTCGTTGTTGCCCGACGGCCTGCAATATTTCACCGAACTGGTGGTGCCGGTCCTGCAACAACGCGGGTTGTTTCGCAACGAGTACAGCGGCAACACCCTGCGCGACAACCTCGGCCTCGCCGTACCCACCAACCGTCACGCTATCCGTCAGGTTCAAGAGAAAAGCGAGGCCGTGGCATGAGCGAATCCCTCAACCAACTGTTGGCCGACTTGCACGCCGAGCGCCTGGCAACCTGGGAGCCAGCAGCCTTGCAAGTCAATATCGACCAGCGTCAGCGCCTGGTGAATGAAGCCCGGGTCGACGACTTCGTCAAAGCCGGCGACACGCTTGAGCCCTTCACCCTGTTGAAGGTCGAAGGCGGCAGCCTGAGCCGCGACGAGTTGCTCGCCAACGGTCCGGCGGTGCTGATTTTCTTCCGCTTCGCGGGTTGCCCGGCATGCAACATCACCCTGCCCTATTACCAGCGCCAGCTGTATCCGCGACTGCACGCGCTAGGGGTGCCGTTGGTGGCGGTCAGCCCGCAGGTGCCTGAAAAGCTGGTGGAGATCAAGACCCGGCACAATCTGGATCTGCAAGTGGCCAGCGACCCCGACAACCGCCTCGGTCGACGCTTGGGCATTCTCTACAGCTTCGATGAAGCCTCGCGCAAAGCGGCTTTGGCCAAGGGCAAGAGCATTGGCGAAACCACCGGCACCGGAACCTGGGAGTTACCACAACCGACCGTGGTAGTCATCGCCAAGGACGGCACGGTGGCCTTCGCTGAAGTCAGTCCGGACTGGCTGGTGCGCACCGAGGCCGAACCGGTATTGCGCGCAGTCGAACAGCTGCTCGGGCAAACAGCCTTGCAACTTGCCATCTGACCAGAGCCTGACCATGACGAAAAACATCACATCGGGACAGTTCAATCGTCGCGACTTCCTGACGGCCAGCTCTATCGCTCTCGGTGCATTGGGGCTGTCATCGCTCGGCCTGGCCCCGCATGCGTTCGCCCAGGAAGCCAAGCTCTCGGACCTGACGCTGGCCGTCGCCACCTACCGCGGCCAGGACTCGTATTTCACCGAAGACGCCGGCACTGCCAACACACCCTACAAGGTCGAGTACGCAGAGTTCGCCGGCGGCAACCTGATCGTCGAAGCGCTGGCCTCGGGCAGCCTGGACGTCGGCGGCATGAGCGAGATCCCGCCGATCTTTTCCATCCAGAGCCATCGCCAGCCGCGCCTGGTGGCCGTGCTGCAAGGCGACGTGAACAATCAGGTGATCCTGATTCCCAAGGACTCACCAGTCGACTCGGTTGAGCAACTGCGCGGCAAGCGGGTCGGCTACGTGCGTTCCACCACGTCGCACTATTTTCTGATCAAGGCACTGAAGGAACAGGGCCTGACCATGAACGACATCACGGCGGTAGCGCTCACCCCGCAAGACGGCTTTACCGCCTTTCAAAGCGGCCAGCTCGATGCCTGGGTGATCTACGGGGTGTTCATCCAGTTGGCGAAGTTCCGCAGTGGCGCCCGTGTGTTGAAAACCGCCCTGGGCTATCTCTCCGGCAATTACTTGATTGCCGCACGACCCGCCGCGCTGGAAGACCCGTTGCGCAAGCAGGCGATCCAGGACTACATCCAGCGCCAGGCGCGCACCTGGGAATGGATCAACAACAACCCCGAGCCGTGGGCGGCCAAGTCGGCGCAACTGCTGGGCGTCGACAAGGCCGTGTTCCTGGACATGCACAACAGCCGCAGCCAACCGACGAAAGTCATTGAAGTGAACGACCAGGCCATCGCTTCGCAACAGGAGGTCGCCGACCTGTTCTTCGATGCCGGCGTGTTGAGCGAACGGCTGGATGTCAGCCCGTTATGGGACCGCAATTTCCGCCTGCTGCCGCTGTGAGCCCGACACCCTCCCAGTGGCAGCAATGGGTACTCACCTTTTTGATCGAGTGAACTTACCATGAGTCGTTCCGCTTCACTTTCGCCTTTGCTGCAATCGGTCGACGTCCCCGACTTCGACTCGTTGCTTGAACGCCTCGGCAAACAACTGGCGGCCACCGCTCACGTTTATGACGAGAGCGGCGAATTCCCCTGGGCCAACTTCAAACTGCTGCACGAGCACGGGCTGGTGGCCCTGACGGTGCCCAAGGCCCTCGGCGGTGGCGGTGCCAGCCTGGTGCAGGCGCGCCAGGTCATCAGCGCCATCGCCAAGGGCGAACCCTCCACTGCGCTGATCCTGGTGATGCAGTACCTCCAGCATTCGCGCTTGCAGGACAGCCGCAACTGGCCCGAAGCATTGCGCCTGCGAGTGGCCCGGGACGCGGTGCGTGACGGCGCATTGATCAATGCCCTGCGCGTCGAACCTGACCTTGGCACCCCGGCCCGTGGCGGCCTGCCGGCAACGATTGCCCGACGCACCTCCGAGGGCTGGCGCATCAGCGGGCGCAAGATCTACTCCACCGGCAGCCACGGCCTGACCTGGTTCAGTGTCTGGGCCCGCAGTAACGATGAAGACCCTTTGGTGGGCGCCTGGCTGGTGCACAAGGACACGCCCGGGATCCGCATCATCGAGGACTGGGACCACCTGGGCATGCGCGCCACCTGCAGCCACGAAGTGCTGTTCGACAACGTGCTGGTGCCACTGGATCACGCGGTCAGTGTCAGTCCTTGGAGCGCGCCACAACCCGAGCTCGACGCCGATGGCTTCCTGTGGATGTCGGTGTTGCTGTCGGCGGTTTATGACGGCGTCGCCCAAGCCGCGCGGGACTGGCTGGTGGGCTGGCTGGAACAGCGCAAGCCCTCGAATCTCGGCGCCGCATTGTCGACCCTGCCGCGATTTCAGGAAACCGTCGGGCACATCGACACGCTGCTGTTCGCCAACCGCAGCCTGCTGGATGCCGCCGTTGCCGGACTGACCCCGGGCAATCACGCCGCACAGTTGAAATACCTGGTGACCGGCAACGCCATCCGCGCGGTCGAGCTGGCCATCGAGGCGTCCGGCAATCCGGGCCTGTCACGCCACAATCCGTTGCAACGGCATTACCGCGATGTGCTCTGCGGTCGGGTCCACACCCCACAAAACGACGCCGTGCTGCAAGGCGTCGGTAAAGCCGTGTTTGCCCAACGCCAGAAAAAGGACGCCCCATGAGCAGCCTCGTGATTGCCAGCCAGCTGGATAAAGACTTCAACGATGTGATTCGCCAACGCCTCGAACGCACGCACCCTGGCGTCGAGGTGCGCGATGTACCGGGCGGCGTGCCCAGTGACCTGGCGGCTGACGTCGGGATTCTGCTGGCCCGACCGATCAACGTGCGCGGCTACGAGGCACCGCAGACACCCCCGCCGGGTTGGCCCTACGGTTTGAAATGGGTGCAAGTGGTGTCTTCGGGGATCGACTTCTACCCCAAATGGCTGTTCAGCGGCCCGCCGGTCAGCACATCCCGCGGCAGCGCCGCCGAGAACATCGCCGAGTTCGCCCTGGCGGCGATTTTCGCGGCGGCCAAGCATCTGCCGGACATCTGGGTGCATGATGCGCAGTGGAACTTCACCGCTCTGACGCCGCTCAAGGGCAGCACCTTGGGGATTCTCGGCTTCGGTGCAATCGGCCACAGCCTGGCGACCAAGGCCCGCGCCCTGGGCATCAAGGTGGTAGCGTTGCGTCAGAGTCAGGCGCCATTCGAGGTCGAGGGCGTCGAAGCCGCGCGGGATATCCACGAGTTGTTTTCCCGATCCGATCACCTGGTACTGGCCGCCCCCCTGACCGATGCCACCCGGCACATCGTCAACGGCGCGGTGCTCGCCAGCGCCAAGCCGGGCCTGCACCTGGTCAACATCGCCCGGGGTGGGCTGCTTGACCATGAGGCTTTGCTTGAAGCCCTGGACAGCGGACGCATCGGCCTCGCTTCATTGGATGTCACCGAGCCAGAGCCGCTACCGGATGGGCACCCTCTCTACAGCCACCCGAGGGTGCGCCTTTCCCCGCATACCTCGGCAATCTCTACCAATAGTCGTCATGAAATTGCCGACAGCTTCCTGGCCAATCTGGAGCGTTTTCTGGAGGGAACGACATTGGAGAACCTGGTAAACGCACAGCGCGGGTATTGAGCCCCCTTTATCTGTTCTGAAACACAAACCCCTGTGGGAGCGAGCCTGCTCGCGATGGCGTCGGTACATTTCAGCCTCGATGGTGACTGGAATGACGCTATCGCGAGCAGGCTCGCTCCCACAGGTTTTTTTGTGTACTGCCAACAAATTCAGCATCAGATTTACGCATCTAAAATACATATTTAATGTCTTATTTTTATAATTAGCATATAGCTAATCGGACTTTTACAGCCATCACTTATACCCATACTGTTACAACCAGCACCGACCCCTGACCAGGTGGAGGCCCTCGAAACTGCGTGTTTTCTGGCCGACACCACTCCACGGTCAATTGCCACACCCAAACCTGAAACCGGCCCAAGCCACCGCTGCCATGACTCTCAAGCCATGCCTACGGCAACGCTTTGCCCAAAAAAAGATCACGCCGACACAGCACCTACCATCTGGGGTTCACCATGCACGACACCTTCACTTCAAACCGCCTGACGCTGGCCGTATCGCTGGCCTTGTTCGGGTTGTCGGCCCAAGCCGACGAGAGCACCAGGGAAGGTGCGCTGCCCGTGGTCACGGTCACCGCTGAACACCGCAGCGAAGACCTGCAAAAAGCCCCGCTGGCAATCTCGGCATTCGATGAGAACGCCTTGGAAGACAAACAGATCAAGAGCATCCGCGACCTGTCCGGGCAAGTGCCGAACCTGACGCTGAGCCGCCAATCGATCTCCTACAGCGCGCAGACCTACGGGATTCGTGGCATTGGCGAAACCGACCCGATCCAGGAATCGGCCGTGGCGGTCTACGCCGATGACCTGTACATCCCGCGGGCGATTTCCTCGATGCTCGATTTCAACGATGTCGAGCGCGTCGAGGTGCTGCGCGGCCCCCAGGGCACGCTGTACGGGCGCAACAGCAGCGCCGGCGCGATCCGCGTGATCACCCGCGATCCGACTCAGGAAACCCGTGGTTTCTTCGAACTCGGCGCGGGCAACTACAACGCACAGAACGGCCGGCTGCTGATCAGCGGGCCGCTGGTGGACAACACCTTGTTCGGCAGTTTTTCGGCGATTCGCCTGACCCGCGACGGCACTGTCTCCAATCCCACCCGTGGCGAGGACGTGAACAACGTCGACTTGCAGTCGTACCGTGGCAAGCTGCGCTTCAACCCCATCGATTCGCCATGGGATGTACAACTGACGCTGGCCGGCACCTTCGATCGCGGCGACACCACCAGCTATACACCATTCGACGCCGATGGCCACTTCGACAAGTTCAAGAGCTACAGCAGCCTCAATCCGAAAAACCGTCTCGACCAGGGCAGTTCGGTGCTGCGGGCGATCTACGCCATCGACGACCACCTGAACTTCAAGTCGGTGACCGCCTACTCGGCCTTCAACCAGCCCGTGGACTATGACAACTCAGGGCAGGCGGCGCTGATCCAGAACAACCTGATCACCTATAACCAGGACTACGCCACCCAGGAATTCCAGCTCAACGGCGACTACGACGACTTCAGCTTCAGCACCGGCCTGTACCTGTACCGGGAGAAGTTCGACGCCGAGCGCGACAACCTGACCTACTCGGTTGCCCGCAACCGGGTGATCGGCCAGGGCCAGTACAGCACCACCAACACCGAAAGCTACGCGCTGTATGGCCAGGGCAGCTACAAGGTCACGCAGCAACTGTCGCTGATCGCCGGGCTACGGTTCACCCGCGAACACAAGAACTTCGACTACACCAACTACGCGATCACCACCAACCGGGACATCACCGGCACCAACTTCAGCGCCGATTCGAGCAAATCCTGGCAATCCACCAGCCCGAAACTCGGCTTCGAGTACGCCTGGACGCCGCACCTGAACCAGTACGCCTATGTCGCCAAAGGCTTCAAGGCAGGTGGCTACGACAACCGTGCACCAACCCGGGCTGCCGCCGAGCAGGCGTTCTCTCCGGAAAACGTGACCACCTGGGAAACCGGCTTCAAGGGTGATTTCTTCGACCGTCGCCTGCGCGCCAACCTCGCGCTGTTCTACAACGACTACAAGGACCTGCAAACCAACGCCTACGACCCGGCACTGGGTGTCAGCCTGCGGACCAACGTCGGCCAGGCGCACACCTATGGGGTCGAGCTGGAAACCCTCAGCGCGCTGACCAACGACCTGCAACTGACCTTCAACCTCGGCTACCTGCAAAGCCAGTACGACGACTTTGAGAACGCCGGCGGCGCCGGGATCGATGCCAACGGCCAGCAACTGGTGTACTCACCACGCTGGAACACCAGCGTCGGCCTCAACTACACCATTCCGGCGGGCTTGCCCGGCACCTGGCTGGCCGGCACTGATGCGCAGTTCCAGACCAAGTCCTACGCCAACGCCCTGAATGATGACGTCCAGGAAATTCCCCAGCAGACCTTCTGGAACGCCAACACCCGCTACATCTCCGGCGACGGTCACTGGACCACCACCCTGTCAGTGAAAAACCTGCTGGACCGCGCCTATCCGCAAGCGGTCGGCTACGTCCCGTCCAGCGGCGCCCGCTATTACTCGGTCAACGACCCTCGGACCCTCTTGCTGTCCGTGCGCTACGACCTTTGACCCCATCGATCGGCAACATGCCAAGGAGCAACATCATGGCTTTCACCCGCAGGCAAATGATTTCCCGGATTGCCGCTGTCGGCGGTTATTCCGCCGCCGTCGGCGCTCTCGGTGCGCTGGGGCTCACGCCTCAGGCCGTCGCGTCAACGTTCGCGCCGTTGCAGTTGGGCAGCAGTGGCAAAGGCAAACAGGTGGTGGTGATCGGCGCCGGCATCTCCGGGCTGGTCAGCGCCTATGAGTTGCGCAAGGCTGGTTTCAGCGTGACGGTCCTTGAAGCCCGCGAGCGCGTGGGTGGACGCAACTGGACCTTGCGGCGTGGTACCCGAGTCGAGTTCGACGATGGCATCAGCCAGACCGTGGACTTCGATGAGGGACAGTTCTTCAACGCCGGCCCTGCGCGCATTCCCAGCCATCACCAGACCATCCTCGGCTACTGCCGCGAACTGGGCGTGGAACTGCAAGTCCTGGTCAACAGCAGCCGCAACGCACTGGCCTTGCCGGACACCCGTCAACCGGCATTCCAGCTGCGTCAGGCGGTCAACGATACCCGCGGGCAACTGTCCGAATTGCTGGCCCGCACCGTCAGCCGCAAGGCCCTGGACCAGGACCTGAGCGCGGACGACCGGCAGGCCTTGTTGAATTTCCTCAAGGTCTATGGCGACCTCAACGCCGACTTCAAATACAAGGGATCGGTGCGCTCAGGCTACAACCGCATCCCCGGCGCAGGCGATCAGACCGGAATCACCCGTGCACCACTGGAGTTGCAGACACTGCTCAATCCCAAGCTCTGGGGCGCGCTGGTGTTCGATGAAATACCAGAATTTTCCTCGACCATGTTTCAACCGGTGGGCGGCATGGATCGGATCCCCTATGCGTTCTATGAAAAGCTCAAGGATTCGATTCGCTTCCATGCCGAAGTCAGCGACATCCAGACCTCGGAGCAAGGCAGCCGCGTCACCTACCGGGACCGGCAGAGTGGCAAGACCCTGACCCTGAATGCCGACTACGCCATCGTCACCATGCCCCTGCCGTTGCTGGCGAAGCTGCCGAGCAACTTCAGCGCACCGTTCAAGCAAGCGATCCTCAGCGCGCAGAGCGATCAGGCGAACAAGGTCGCCTGGCAGTCACCACGCTTCTGGGAAACCGACTTCAACATCTTCGGCGGGCTGTCGTACCTGGATCATGAAGTCAAGGGCTTGTGGTACCCCAGCGATCGCTTGAACAGCGCCCAAGGCATCCTGGTCGCGGCGTACAACACCAGCGAGGCCGCGCAATCCTTCAGTCGCAAATCCCTGGCCGAGCAGTTCGCCTCGTCCCGCCAGGCCGTCGAGCTGCTGCACCCTGGCCACAGCGCCAAGTTACAGAAACCGGTGGCGATCAACTGGTCCAAGGTGCCTTTCAGTAAAGGCCCGTGGATCGTCAACGACGAGGTCGGCGAGCAGGCCTACCAGATTCTCAACCAACCCCAGGGCCGCACCTACCTGGCCAGCGACGCCCTCGCCCACGGCGGTGTCGGCATCTGGCAGAACACCGCGGCCGACTCGGCACGACGCATCGTTTCGCTGATCGGCCGACATGCCGAGCGCCAGCAACCGGGCGTTGCCGCCTGACTCATCTCGCCTGATTCATTTCGATAAGGGAACTACCGATGAAAACCCTCACATTGCTCACAGGACTGCTCATGACCGCCACCGCATTCGCCAGCCAGGCCGACGAGATCAAACGCATCGCCCTGCCCAACTCCAATTTTCCGATTTCCCTGGCTGTGTCGGTGCCGGCCCAGACCGACCTTTTGTTCGTCAGCGGCCTGCTCGCCGACCTGCATGACCCGCAAGCGCCGAAAGATTCGTTCGCCGCTTATGGCGATACCGCGACCCAGACCACCTCGATCCTCAACAAGCTCAAGGGTGTGCTGCAAAGCCAAGGCCTGGACCTGGGGGATGTGGTGCAGTTGCGGGTATTTCTGGTAGGCGATCCGGCCAAGGACGGCAAGCTCGATTTCGCCGGGTTGCAGCAAGGCTATACCCCGTTTTTCGGCAGCGCCGATCAGCCGAACAAGCCCGCACGCACCGCCGTGCAGGTGGTCGCCTTGCCGCTGCCCGGCGGCCTGGTGGAAATCGAAGCCGTCGCCGCTCGCAAGAAGTGACACGGACCTTAGCCGACCTCAGGAGCTTCACTCTCATGCACACCTCAACTGCCCCACGCACCGGGCGCTTCGCCGTGCCTGCCTATCGTCCGTTACTGCTGCCGCTATCCATCGCCTGCGGCCTTGCTTCGTTCAATCTCGAAGCGGCCGAAAGTAGCTCGCCGACCCTCGACACCGTGGTGGTCACCGGTAACCGTGGCGCCACGCAACGCACCGTCACCACCAGCCCGACGCCCATCGACGTAGTGACCGGCGAACAGTTGCGCGCCGTGGGCAAGCCCAGCCTGCTGGAAGCGCTGAGCAAGTTCATTCCGTCCTTCAACCTGCCCGACCGCGCCGGTTGGGACGCCAGCGGCGTGGTGCGTTCGGCCACCCTGCGCGGACTGACTGCGTCCCATGTGCTGGTGCTGGTCAATGGCAAGCGGCGGCACACCAGCGCCACGTTGAACATCAACGGCATCAACAGCGGCGCGGCGCCCAGCGACCTCGACCTGATCCCGGTGGCGTCCATCGACCATATAGAGGTGTTGCGCGACGGCGCGGCGGCGCAGTACGGCTCGGATGCGATTTCCGGGGTGATCAATATCATCCTCAAGCAAACCACCGGCGGCAGTTCCGACACCACCCTCGGCCAGGGCTACGACGGCAAGCGCGGGACCGCCCAGGAGGCGCTCAACTACGGCTTCCAGATTGGCGAAGCCGGTGTGCTCAATGTCTCGTTCGACACCCGCTATCAGGAGCGCGACAACAAGGCCGGCAGCAACGGTTACAGCGCCCACTACTACCCGCAGGCCGATGGCTCCCCCGACCCACGCGAGGCCGATGCCAGTCACCACACCTACAAGGGCTACGGCCTGCCCCGCAGCCAACTGGCGGATGTCGGCTACAACCTCGACCTGCCGCTGAACGATGCCGTGACGCTCTACTCCTTTTCCACGCTCGCCACCCGGGAAAACAACGACGGTCAGAACTTTCGCCTGCCCAGTGGCCGTAACACCATCACCACCGGACCCAATGGCTACCCCGACGGCTACAGCCCCTACTGGCTGGTCAACGAAACCGATTTCCAGTCGGCGTTCGGTGCCAAGGGCGAGGACTTCGGCGGTTGGGCCTGGGACCTGAGCAGCACCTACGGACGCAACTACGCCAAGCAACGCACCTACAACAACCAGAACCCGTCATTGGGGGAAAGCACGCCGAACAAGTTCACCTCAGGGATCTACATCGCCGATCAGCTGACCAGCAACCTGGACCTGAAAAACAGCTACGAAATCGGCTTGGCGAAACCGCTGGATGTGGCCTTCGGTTTTGAGCACCGCCGTGAAAGCTATGAAACCCGCGCCGGATCCGAGGCCTCCTACATTGATGGCGGCTACGTGTTCCCGGTCGGCCACCCGCGTGCCGGGGAACGCCCTGATCCGGGGGCCCAGGTCACCAACGGCATCACCCCCGAGGACGCGCAGAAAGTCAGCCGCAACAGCGTCGCCAGTTACCTCGACCTGGGTTTCTACCCCGTCGAACAGTGGTACCTGGGCGTTGCCGCACGCTATGAGCATTACAACGAAGGCGTCGGCGGCACCCGTAGCGGCAAGCTCAGCACCCGCTACGAATTCAACCCGGTGTTCTCGGTGCGCGGCACCGTCAGCAATGGCTTTCGCGCCCCGTCCCTGGCCAACCAGATCTTCACCGCCCGCTCGACGGGATTCGACACCATCAATGGGGTTTACCAGGCGTATAACTACGCGGTTCTGCCGGTCGATTCCGCGGGTGCTCAGGCCCTTGGCGCCGAATCGTTGAAACCCGAACGCTCGACCAACTTCAGCCTCGGCTTCGCCCTGACGCCTCGCGAAGACCTGAGCCTGACGGTGGATGGCTACGTGATCAACCTGCGCGACCGCCTGGTGCTCAGTGAACGCTTCCAGGGCCCGGGCATCGCCGCCCTGCTCGACAGCATCGGCGTACCGGCGACCGCTGGGGCGCAGTACTTCACCAATGGCGCCAACACCCGAACGTCAGGGGTTGACGTGGTGGGTAACTACCGGCAGAACCTGGAGCGCTACGGCTCGGTGCGCTGGACCGCGGCGCTGAACTACAACCACACCAAGATTCTCAGCGTCAACGACACGCCCTCGCAGCTGACCTCCCTGGGGGATTTCCAACTGCTCGGGCGCCAGTCACGAGCGCTGATTACCAAGACCTCCCCTAGCAGCAAGATGATCTTTTCCGCCGACTGGGCCATCAATGACTTCGACGTTAACCTGCGGCTGACCCGCTATGGCACCTACACCGAGGTCAACAGCTCGAGCGACTCGAGCCTGGACCGCGAGTACTCGGCCAAATGGATCACCGACCTCGACGTGGCCTATGCGATCAACAAACAACTGACCGTCGCCGTCGGCGCGCAGAACCTGTTCGACAAATACCCTGACCACATCGGCGTCAGCAACTCTTCGTTCGGCGATAACTGGGGCAGCTATTCGCCCTTCGGTTTCACCGGGGGTTACTACTACACCCGCCTGCAATACGCGTTCTGATACCCACGCGCGGCGCCTAAGCTAATGCCCAAAAAGTATTTATGAAAAGTTTTTTAGAACAATAGGATTCCTCAAGCTTTCCCATTCCTCTTCTCAATTCGAGTGTGCCATGTCGAAACTCATCAAGAACCTTCGGACGATTTTGCGTCGCCCGACCCTGGCCGGGGTGATCGCCGTCCTGGCGCTGTCCTCACTCACCCTGCCGGCCCAGGCCCGGGAAACACTGCGCATCGGCTATCAGAAATCGTCGACCCTGATCAGCCTGCTTAAGACCCAGGGCAAGCTGGACAAAGCCCTGGCTGCCGCGAACATCGACGTGAGCTGGCATGAATTCCCCAGTGGCCTGCCACTGCTGGAAGCGCTGAACGTTGGCAACGTCGACATCAGCGCCGACGTGGCGGACACCGTGCCGATCTTCGCCCAGGCAGCCCAGGCCAAACTGACCTACTTCGCCCAGGAAGCGCCCTCGCCTTCAGCCCAGGCCATCGTGGTGCGCAAGGACTCGCCGCTCCAACAACTGGCGGATCTCAAAGGCAAGAAAGTCGCAGTCACCAAAGCCGCCGGAGCCCACTATCTGTTGATCGCCGCGCTGAACAAGGCCGGCCTGAAATTCTCCGACATCGAACCGGCGTACCTGACGCCCGCCGACGGCAGGGCCGCGTTCGAAAACCAGAAGGTCGACGCCTGGGTCACCTGGGAACCGTTCCTCAGCGGCGTGCAGCGCCAACTGCCAACCCGAACCCTGGCCGACGGCAGCGGCCTGGCCAGCTACAAGCGCTATTACCTGACCAGTACGAGCTACGCCAAGGCGCATCCGCAAGTGCTCAAGCTGGTTTATGAGCAACTGCACGAAGCCGGGGCCTGGATCAAGAAGCATCCCCGCGATGCGGCTCAAGTGTTAGGCCCGCTGTGGGGTAACCTGGACGTGGAAACCGTCGAGGCGGCCAACGCCCATCGCAGCTACCAGGTGCAGCCGGTGTCCGCCGATCAGCTGGGTGAACAGCAGAAGATTGCCGATGCTTTTTTTGCCGCGGGTTTGCTGCCCAAGACGGTGGACGCCAAGGAGGTTGAAATCTGGAAGCCATGAGATACCCAGGCGCCTGGTTATCTCATAGCCGCGTCAATGCACTGAATGATCTAGCGGGCACGGAGCCCGCTAGCGTCTGCTATACAACTCGCACTTTCAACGCAACAGATGCACCGCCAAGCCGACCAGTGCACAGGCCATCAACACCTGAATAACGCCCCGCTTGAAGCGAAACAAGGCGACTGCCGCAGCGATGGCGATCAATGCAGAGGGCCAGTCCAGGTTGCCGCTGAAGCCCTTCGGCCAAAGCACGTGATAACCGAAGAAACACGCCAGATTGAGGATCACACCGACGACTGCCGCCGTAATGGCGGTGAGCGGTGCGGTGAACTTGAGTTCGTTGTGGGTCGATTCCACCAGCGGGCCACCTGCCAGGATGAACAGGAACGAGGGCAGGAAGGTGAACCATGTCACCAGGGAGGCAGCGACCGCCCCCGCCAGGAATACCTGGTCGGCGCCAAACACCTGCGAAACGTAGGCGCCGACAAAGCCGACGAAGGCCACCACCATGATCAGCGGCCCTGGCGTGGTCTCCCCTAGCGCCAGGCCGTCGATCATCTGGGTCGGGGTCAGCCAGCCATAGTGACCTACCGCGCCTTGATAGACATACGGGAGCACCGCGTAGGCCCCGCCAAAGGTCAGCAACGCGGCCTTGGTGAAGAACCAGCTCATTTGAGTCAAGGTGCCTTCCCAGCCAAACAGGCCCGTCAAAATCCCCATCGGCAGCGCCCACAGTGCGGCGCCAATCAGTGCCAGCCTTACCAATTTCAATCCGCTGAACCGGGCATGCTCCGGGGTCGGAGTATCGTCATCGATCAAGGCCGGGCCGAAGGATTTTCTGGCGGCGCTATGGCCCCCGGCTCTGAATCTCTCGGGTGCCAGGCGTCCACCGACATAACCGATCAACGCGGCGCCCAGGACAATCAGCGGAAACGGGACATTGAACGCGAAGATCGCGGTGAAAGAAGCTGCCGCTATCGCCCACAGCCAATTGTTCTTCAATGCCCGAGAGCCGATTCGATGGGCCGCGTGCACGACGATGGCGGTCACGGCAGGCTTGATGCCGTAGAAAAGCCCGGCCACCACCGGCACTTCGCCGAAGGCGATATACATCCACGACAAAGCGATCAGGATGAACAATGAGGGCAGCACGAACAGCACGCCGGCGATCACCCCGCCCCACGTACGATGCAGCAGCCAGCCGATGTAGGTTGCCAACTGCTGGGCCTCCGGCCCAGGGAGCAACATGCAGTAGTTGAGGGCGTGCAGGAACCTGCGCTCGGATATCCAGCGCCGCCGCTCGACCAATTCCTGGTGCATGATCGAGATCTGCCCCGCAGGCCCGCCGAAACTGATGAAGCCGAGCTTCAACCAAAACCAGAATGCCTCACGAAAACTGACAGCTTCCGGCCTCGACAGCTCTTGCTCGATCATGTGTGCCATCACCTTAGTCATTGGATTGTTCCCTTTTCACGAACCCGGCGAGCAGGCCGTCGAAGATGGCGTTCGGACCCTGTCCAGCCAAACATAGCTAACTCTACCTGAAAAACTGACTCGCCCTGAAAGCTGCATAAAGCCTGCGAACAAACGCCCCGGCATCGATAATTTCCCAGGTTGGAAATCCAGGACTTGACGAATTAAATGATGACCATCATATTCATCACAAAATATTACAGACATCATACTCCGTAATAGTTTCGTTCTACCCCATCGGTTGCCCTGACGCTAGGCAGCCATGCCAGTGAAAAAAACGTCCAAGGGTACCGATCCATGACCACAGCATTTGCAAACACCCCGGCCCAGGCCGTACAGCCGCTTACCGGGCGTCTCGTGGCCTTGCTCGCGGGCCTGGCGGCTATCGGCATGCTGTCCACCAACATCATCCTCCCCGCGTTCCCGCTCATCGGCGAAGACCTGAGGGTGAGCGCTCGCGAAATGGGGCTGACCCTGTCCAGTTACTTCATCACCTTCGCCTTGGGTCAGTTGGTCGTCGGGCCGCTCGCCGACCGCTATGGCCGCCAGAAGCTGGTGCTGGGCGGGCTGGCGATTTTTGTGGTCGGCACCGTGATTGGAGGGCTCGCCACCAGCCTTGAAATGCTGATTGCAGGGCGCGTTGTCCAGGCGTTGGGCGTGTGCTCGGCCTCGGTGCTGTCGCGGGCCATCGCCCGGGACTTGTTTGAAGGCGAAGCACTTGCCCGGGCCTTGTCATTGACCATGATCGCCACCGCCGCCGCTCCCGGTTTTTCTCCATTGGCCGGCAGCGTGCTGTCCGTCGCGCTCGGCTGGCGTGCGATCTTCATCCTGGTGGGACTGGCCGCTGTGGTGTTGGCATTTTTTTACGTCCGGGGCTTGGGCGAGACTCACCCTGCCGATCGCCGGGCGCCGCATTCGGCCAAGAGCGTGGTACTCGCCTATGCACGGCTGGCGCTAGACCGTCGCTTCATTCTTCCGGCCCTTTCGATGAGCCTGTTGATGAGCGGACTGTTCGCCTCGTTCGCCGCCGCGCCCGCCATCCTGATGAAGGGAATAGGCCTGACCTCGCTACAGACCGGTTTTTATTTCGCCTCGACCGTATTCGTCGTGTTCGGCGCCGGAATGGCCGCGCCGCGCCTGGCACACCGCCACGGTGCAGGCGCCATCACGCTCCTGGGCATCGCCTGCGCCATGGCCGGTGGCGGCTTGCTGCTCGCCGGCTCGGCCGACCCAAGCCTTGGCTGGTACGCGCTGTCGATGGTCACGTTCCTGTGGGGCATGGGGCTGGCCAACCCGCTGGGCACTGCCATCGCCATGGGTCCGTTCGGCAAAGAGGCCGGCATGGCTTCCGCACTGCTGGGCTTTGTCTCCATGGGTGCGGCCGCGCTGACCACCTGGCTGGCGTCGGTACTGGCCTTTGCACCGGTCACCACGCTGGGTGGTATTCAACTGGTGGCCTGCCTTGTTGCGATGGTGCTGTTTGTTCTACGAGGCCGCCTGGGGAAGTAAATCCGCTGCGCTGTCTACCTGTTCCATCAACCAGGTTCTGAATGCCTGTACCTTATTCGAGTCGGCATTCTCAAGCGGTGTCACCAGATAGAAGCCGAGATCGGACTTCAGCTTCAAATCAAAAGGTGCCACCAGCCTGCCCGCCTTCAGATCTTCATCGACGTAAGTCGAGCGGCCGATGCAGACACCCAGGCCATCGATCGCCGCCTGGACGGCCATCATCGCCAGATCGAAAGTCAGGCGCGAACCCTCGGCCAGCGCCTGGGGTTGGCCCGCAGCGTTGAGCCAGATGCCCCAGTCGTCATCGGTCATCCCGCTGACTTGCAGTAACCTGTGATGCCTCAGGTCAGACGGCGCCTTCAAGGCGTTGGGACCTGCCAATAACCGGGGACTGCACACCGGGAATACTTCATCGGACATCAGCCGGTCGGCACGCAGCCCCGGCCAGTCGCCGCGACCGTAGCGAATGGCGGCATCGATTCCTGCTTTATGAAAGTCCACCAACTCGGTCGAGGCCGTGACGCGCACGTCGATCCCTGGAAACGCCTCTTGAAATGATCCCAACCTGGGCAACAGCCATTTGGAAGCCAGGGAAACCAATGTGCTGATCGTCAACGCGTTGTTCTCACGGCTCCCCAGCAGCATTTGAGTCGAATACCGCAGCTCATTGAATGCCGAGTGCACTCCGGGCAAATAGGCGCGCCCTTCAGGGGTCAGGGTCAGACCGTCTTTGGCGCGCAAGAACAAGCGAACGCCCAGTTCATCTTCGAGCCGTCTGATCTGGTGGCTGATCGCTGTCTGAGTGACGCTCAGTTCGTGTGCGGCTTGGGTGAAGCTCAGATGCCGAGCCGCAGATTCGAACGCTTTCAAGCCATTGAGAGAGGGAATTCTGGCGGCCATCGGGCTACTAGCGCTCATGAGATTTTGTCATACCGTAGCATTCGAAATGTCCTTTGCGAAAGGCGCCAGCTCTCGCCGATGCTAGCGGCGCGTCTTCATCCGCAAGCAAGGACCATCTGGAAATGAAACTGTACTTCGCCCCCATGACCTGCTCACTGTCCCCGCATATTGTGCTGCGGGAACTGGGCATCGCTTTCGACTTGGTCCGCGTCAACAACAAGACCAAGCAAACCGCCGACGGCCTGGACTTCCTCGACCTCAACCCCAAAGGCTACGTCGCGGCACTGATGCTTGACGACGGCAACGTGCTGACCGAAGGCCCGGTCATCATCCAGTATCTGGCCGACCTTGTTCCGGGCAATACGCTGGCGCCGGCAACTGGCACGTGGGAGCGCGTGCGTCTGCAAGAGTGGCTGAACTTCATCGCGACTGAGATTCACAGCGGTTGCGCGCCACTGTTCAACGCCGACCTCCCCGAATCGACCAAGGTCATCTTCAGACAAAAACTGTTCAAGCGCCTCGATTACCTGGCCCACACGCTGGCGCATCAGGACTACCTGATGAACACCTTCGGCGTGGCCGACAGTTATCTGTTCAGCGTTCTTAAATGGCTGCCCTTCTTCAACATCGATATCCAGGATTGGCCGGTGCTGGCCGCGTTCATGGCGCGGATCGAGGTACGTCCCAGCGTCCGGGCTGCCATGGCGGCGGAAGAGACCACGCTGCCGGTCTGACGTGGCTAGCAGGACGCTGCCGCACTGAACGAAGCGAGTGCCGCGACGGTCCGAACCACTGGACCCTTGGCTAGAAATCCCGACCATGCCGCTACGCTCTACTGCCCTTGCAACATTGCTCATGCTGGCTAACCACTGCGCAATCGCCGCGCAAGAGCCGCTGCGCCTGGAAAGCCTGAAGCGTTGTGGCGATCTGCTGCAAAGCCAGCATCAGCAATGGTGTCTGTCCGCGCGCGGGCTGGGCACGACAACGCCGCAACTGAAGCTGGGCAACAAGGCCCTGCCCGCCGATGCCATCCAGCGCGACGGACAAAACCTGCGGTTGCGCCTGGACAGCGCCGATTACCAGAGCGGCCCGCTCTGGCTGGAGGACCGGTCACGTACCAGCAATGCCGCCTGGCTGACCCTGCGCAACAGCCATGTAGTGGCCGCCGGGCCGGACGAAGTGGCGCAGAACATGGACGGCCTCACCACTTACCTCAACCTGGTGAGCCTGTTGATCGAGGAAAATCATGATGGCCGCCAGGAAGCCGAACGCCTCGCCGATAAGTACGGGGCGAAGGTAGTCGGCAGCATCGCGCCGCTGAATCTCTACCAGCTGCGGCTGCCAGCCACGGATCTGGTGCAGCGCGACGCCCTGGTATTGCGCCTGGGCAGTGAAACCAGCGTCGACGCTGTGGTCGTCGAAGAATCTGCAGCGGAGGAAACCGAACAGGCGGCCGCGGCCCCTGAAGAGCCGAAGAAACCGGCCCCGGACTCCGATGAATGGGCCGCGAACCGCTTCCTCGATGCGGTGCATTACTACCTGCGGCGCGTCCCCGGTCGACAGGACTCCATCCGCCCGCAACCGGTGCGCATCGGCCTGATCGAGCGCGACGTGGACTTCGACACGGCAGACTTCGCCGACTACGTCGGGGCGTGCTCGGCACCCCGCACCTGTGTCTATGCACGCGATGCGGACAAACCGGACAACCACGGCACCACCGTCACCGGCATTCTTGCCGCACGCTGGAACGACGGCGGCAACAGTGGTTTTCTTCGCGGCCTGGACAAGGCAAGCGCAGGTTTCGAGGTGATCGTCGAGCGCAACTCCGATGCCGGCATCACCGCCAACATCGCCGCCTCGGTCAACCTGGTGGAAGACGGCGTACGCGTGCTCAACTGGAGCTGGGGGATTCATCGCGTCGGTGCGAAAGACGTCAAGGGCGACGACGTGGATTCCCTGCTGCGCTCAGGCATTGCCATGGGCGGCTACGAGGAGCTGCTGGAGGAGTTTTTCCTTTGGCTGCGCAAGGAGCATCCCGACGTGGTCGTGGTGAATTCCGCCGGTAACGGTTCGTCGTTCTCGGGCAGCGACGAGTACCGCCTGCCCTCGTCCTTCATCACTGAACAGCTGCTGGTCGTGGGGGGACACCAGCGCAGCGAGCGCGCCGGTATCGCCGTCGACGACCCGGCCTATGCGGTCAAGCGCAGCTCCTCGAACATCGACATGCGCGTCGACATCACCGCCGCCGCGTGCACCCACGCCTCGACAGCCCGCGCCCATCAGGACGGTGCCGTGCATTGCGGCACCTCCTATGCCACGCCAATGGTCACTGGCCTGGTGGCGGCGATGTTGTCCATCAATCCGCAGTTACAGCCCGAGCAGTTGCGCATATTGCTGCGCCGCAGTGCCATGACCATCGGCGATAACCACGACTTCGAACGAATGGACGCTGAAGACCTCACCGCGCCAATCCTGCCATCGGAGCGCAACTATCAGCTCAATGACAAGGACGTGGGCCGTTCGGCGCGGCTGGACATGTATAAGGCGCTGGACCTGGCGCAGCAGAGCCGTCGGCGCGTTCGCTGAAGGGCGCCGGCATGCAGGCCTGGCACGGCTCGATCACCCGACATCCATAGTTCGTCGCTCCTCGAAGTGAAGCACCTCTGGGCCCCCTAACCTGTGGGCCAACTAGGGAGGAGATGGCGATGAAGCACACCCGTTTTTTTGGAAAGACCGTCCTGGCCTGCACGTTCGTGCTGGCAATCATCGGTTGGGGGATCGGCTTTTATGGGCCGCCGATCTATATGCAGGCGGTCATGGAGCGCACGGGTTGGCCGATTGCCCAGGTCTCGACTGCCGTGACGCTGCATTTTCTCAGCGGCACGATCGTGATCGCCAACCTGCCCCGGCTTTACGCACGCCTGGGCCTGCCCACCGTCACCTTGCTGGGCAGTATCGCCCTGGGTATCGGGGTCAATATCTGGGCGCAGGCCAACCAGTTATGGGTGCTGTACGCCGGTGCGGTCTGCTCGGGTGTCGGCTGGGTGACCCTGGGCGCCGCCGCGGTCAATACCCTGATCGCGCCGTGGTACGTCAAGGAAAGACCCAGGGCCCTAGGCAAGGCGTACAACGGTGCGAGCATGGGTGGCGTGATCTTTTCGCCGCTGTGGGTGTGGTTGATCGAGCACTTTGGCTTTGCCACGGCGGCGCTGGTCGTCAGCGTCATCGCGGTGCTGCTCATAGGCGCTTTCGCGTTCCTGGTGTTCAACAAAAGCCCGGAAAGCCTGGGGCAACACCCCGACAATGCCGATCAGCGAGAGCCGGTGACCATCAGCGTTAGCACCGCGCCCTGGACGGCGATGCAGACGCTCAGGTCGGCAAATTTCCGCAGCCTGGCAGCCGGTATGTCCCTGGGGCTGTTCGCGCAGATCGGACTGATCGCACACCTGTATTCGATTCTGGTGGGTCGCATGGGTGCCCATGATGCTTCACTCGCCATGGGCCTGGCCACCGCCAGCGCCATGGGCGGACGATACGTCGCCGCACGGCTGATGGCTCAAGGCATGAACCGCCGACAACTGGCCTGCCTCGGTTACGCCATCCAGATGCTCGGCACCTTGATCCTCCTGGGTCTGGATCTGCACCCGGCAATGGCCTGGATAGCCGTGATGCTGATCGGTTCGGGGATCGGCAACGCCACATCGTTGCCGCCGCTGATTGCACAAATCGAGTTCAGCCGCGAACAAACCGCCCGGGTGATCGCACTGATGGTCGCGATCAGCCAAGCCACGTACGCCTGCGCCCCGGCGTTTTTCGGCTTGGTGCGCTCAGCCTTCAGCGAGCCGGATCACGCCATCATGGCCGTGGTGACGGGCGCGGTCGTTGTACAAGGGCTCGCGATTTTGTCGTTCTACCATGGCGTGACGGCCCGACCGTTCAAGCGCCCTGCCCGTGCCCCGTCAGCGGCCGATTGAAGCAATCAACCGCTGCTCACACGCTCTTAAATGAGGCCTTTCATGCGGAAATAGACCGAAGCCGCCATTATCGCCACGGCCATCGCCGCCCAGAGTCCCTCACGTTTGAGCATGTCCACAGGCAGTCGTCCGAGCCCAAGTCTAAGGGCTCGCAATGCCCGCCCCCACATCGAAAGCTGGCCGCCACTCAGCGCTTCGTTGGTGAAGTACAGGGTTCCGAGGAACACCAGCACCGGGCTGATCCAGCGCAGCGTCAAAGCGTCGCTGGACCATACACACGTCAGCGCGGCAGGCACTGCGCTGGGCAGTATATGACGGAGCAACATGAGCCCGGCGCCTTGACGGTACCAGCGCCGCGGGAGCAACGACCGGCTGAGCAGGACATCCAGCGGCGCCGCCGCCACGGCCAGCATGGACCAGAACTGATAGGCTCGCATGCCGATCCAGTTCACCCCCAACACCATCAGCGGCATGATGACCACTATGCCCAACCCATCTTTTTTCATCGAGCTGGTGAACACCGAAGCGACCAGCACAAGGGACAGCGCCACCCACAGGAACAGATAAACCCCTCGATAGCTGTTGGCCGGCAACCAATCCCGCCAGTTGTCGAGGGTGTGCAACCCAAGACGCTCAGGCAATTGCGGGTATTGATATTCAACAGCCTTGGCGAGCTCTGCAAAGCGTTGCCAGTCGAGGCTGCCAAAGCCATCGGCCAATGCACGACGGCGTCGATCCGTCATGTCTTTGAACAGCAACGCGGCTGGCTGCCCATGGATGCCATCGCTGTCGAACCTGGCCAGATCCGCCTGGATGGTTTCGGCCAAGGCTTGCGCCTCGCACCGCTGGATCAACCGGTGCCAGCGCCAGTATTCGCAGGGGAGGCTGCCTTGGGCTTCGTCCCATCCCATGACCTGGCACACGCCATCGAAGAACGCCGGCGACCACTCTTCTGCGTATTCGAGCCAATCCAGCAAGGTCTGCTCGAACTGCTGGCGACGCTCGAACGGCAAGAGCCATTCGCTGGCAAGCCAGACGCGTAGCCCATCGAGCACCTGCCGGTCCCTGCCCTCGGCCAGCCAGCGCTGCATCTGCTCCAGGGACGGTTCCGGCGGGCGGACGATGGTTGGAGCCTCGACCGGTCCCAAGGGCATGACTTGCTCGGCGGACATGACCGGCGATGGCGCTTCGGCGAGCGGGGAAAATTCCACGGTCGGCGCGCTTATCACTACCGGGGCATCACCAGACTCCTCCTCCGACTGCTCACGCCAGCGGGCCTCGGCCAACGAAGCTTCATAGGCCTCACGAAGCCGCTGGAACTCATTGGGATTTTCGTCTGGACGGTGAATCTTGAGCAGCCGTGCATAGGCGCGCTTGATACTGCGTTCGTCCGCATCCGGGGTCAGGTCAAGTACTTGCCAGTGGCTCATGGCGGGTCAGCCCTCCTGCTCGAAATGAGCCAGGCGCTGGCTGATATCACCACGGGCTTCGCGGATCCGGCGTTCATCCTGGGTGTCGAGCATCTGCTGGAAATGGTTCGCCAAGCTGGCGATATAGTCCCGGGCATCGCCGAGGCATTCCTGGTACAGGCGGTCCAGACGGGCCAACAACAGGGTATTGATCTGCTGGTCACGCGGGTGCACTTTCAGCGCTTCGAGCGCCGCCAAGCGCTGGGCGATTTCTTCGGGCGCCAGCACTCCCGGATTGTTCTCGATCACCAGCCGACGGGTTTCACCATTGATGGGCGAATGCACCTGGGCCTCCAGCAGACCGTTGTTATCGTAGGTGAAACGCACGTCCAGGGTGACCTCGCCGGCCTTGCGTGGCGGCACCGGGATTTCCAGCTCACCGAGAAAGATATTGTTGGTCACCAGTCGGCTCTCGCCCTGGTAGATCCCCAGTTTGACCACCTTCTGGTTATCGCTGAGGGTGGAGACGTTACGGGAGCGGCTCACCGGCACCACCGTGTTGCGTTCGATGATCGGCAGGTAGTGGCCGCTCTGGTAGCCGGAGCCCACCTGCACCGCGGTCTCGATCCCCAGGGTGTAGGGGCAGACGTCGGTCAGCACCACTTCCTCAAGGGACGCATGACGCGCTTGCAGTGCAGCCTGGATGGCCGCGCCCTGCGCCACGACCTCGTCCGGGTTGAGTTGCATCGCCGGAATCCGCCCGAACAGCCCCGCCACCAGCTTGCGCACCAGCGGCATGCGCGTGGTGCCACCCACCAACAAAATCTCGTCCAGGTCCGCGACCTTGATCCGTGCATCGCGCAGCGCCCGCTCGATCGGTGCGCGCAAGCGGTCCAGCAGGGGCCGGGCGATGGCTGCCAGGTCGCTTTGGGTCAGTTCGAGATTCCATTCCCGCTGTTGCTCGCGAAGGCTGAAACGCACAACTGGCGCCTGCCCCAGGGCATGGCGAACCCGCTGTGCCTCGCGCCGCAGTCGCTGTGCGATGGCGGGCTGGGCCGTGTCTGGAAGATCGGCGGCACCGATTTTGCCGATGAAATGCTCCACGAGGCGGTCATCGAAATCTTCGCCGCCCAGGAAATTGTCCCCGGCGCTGGCGCGTACCTCCATGACACCTTCGAACAGCTCCAGGATGGACACGTCGAAGGTCCCACCGCCCAGGTCGAACACCAGGAAGGTCGCTTCGTTGCGCTGTTGCAGACCGTAGGCCAGGGCGGCTGCGGTGGGCTCGTTGATCAGCTTTTCAATTTTCAGGCCGGCCAGCTCACCGGCAACACGGGTGGCCTTGCGCTGGGCATCGCTGAAATACGCCGGGACGCTGATCACCGCTTCGTGAACCGGCTCGCCCAAGGCGCGCTCGGCATCGGCCTTGAGGCTGCGCAGCAACATTGCCGAGAGTTCTTCGGCACGATAGGCGCGCCCGCCCAGCAGCGTTTCACGGGCGCTGCCCATGTAGCGTTTGAACAGCGATGCCGTGAGGTGCGGGTGGGTGTGCAGGCGTTCGCGGGCAATATCACCGGCGATCAATTGGCCGTGGTCGTCGAGGCCCACGACGCTGGGGGTGAGAAGATTGCCCAAGGCATTGGGCAGCAGCCGGGCGTGTTCGCCATCCCAAGCAGCCACGAGGCTGTTGGTGGTGCCCAGGTCGATACCTATGATCACAGTCACTTTTCCTTAAATGAGGCGGTCGTCCAGCACAGGACCCAGGTCGTAGGCTCAGTCATGACTGATGCAGACACGGTTTGCGGATTCATGCTCGCAATTATCGGCAACGCTGATGACGGCTTTAACCCACCCGTTTTGCCTGTACGGGTCGAAAGATAAAGCCACCGTCTGGATTGCAGCCGCCATTGCAGCAGAAAGCCGCCCAATAATCCATGCGGTGGTTGCGCCCGTAGTCAGGTTCGCTACCTGCGCCACACATTTTCAGCTTAAGGAGCGCTCGTCTCTGAACGAAAAGCCTCGGCGCTGAGCCCGAACCGATTCATCTTGTTGTACAGCCCGCCGCGGGACACGTTCAGTTGCCTGGCGGCCAGGCGGATGTTGCCACGGGTAGCCTTGAGGGCTGCGACAATCGCGTTCATTTCATGGGCCTCAAGGCCCAAGGCTGCGGGTCGTTCAGGCACATACCCCAGCGATGGCGACCGTGGTGCCTGGCGGATTTCCAGCGGCAGATCGTCCGCCTGGATCTGCTCGGTGGCGGCCAGATTGGTGGCCCGCTCGATGATATTTTCCAGCTCTCGCACGTTGCCCGGCCAATGATAGGCCGACAGGATCTCCAGTGCCTGGGGCGAAATGCCCCGCACCGACTTGCGCAGCGAACGGGCGCAGCGACTGAGGAAATGTTGGGCGAGCAACGGCACGTCCTCACGGCGCATGCGCAACGGCGGCACCGTCAGGTTCAGTACGTTGAGTCGATAGTAGAGGTCTTCACGAAACGCCCCGTCGGCCACCGCCTGGCTCAGGTTGCGATGGGTGGCGGCAATGATGCGCACGTCCACCCGCTGGGATTTTTTCGCCCCCACCCGGGTGACCTCGCCTTCTTGCAGGACCCGCAGCAGGCTGACCTGCGCGCCGAACGACATGTCACCGATTTCATCGAGGAAAATCGTCCCGCCATCGGCCAATTCGAACTTGCCCGCCGATCCACCCCGCGCCGAGCCGGTGAAGGCGCCTTCGACATGCCCGAACAACTCGCTCTGCACCAGGTCGCGCGGAATCGCCCCGCAATTGACCGCCACGAAGGGGCCGCTGCGCCGGTCGCTGGCGGTGTGAATCGCCTGGGCAAAAAGCTCCTTGCCAGTGCCGCTTTCACCCAGGATCAGCGTGGTCGAGTCGCTGCGGCTGGCGATTCGTCCAAGGTGCAGCGCATCCTGGATGGCCCGGGAGTTGCCTTGGATGGAGTCAAAGGTGTAGCGGGCCTGAGTACCGATGATCCGCCGGGTAATTTCCCGGATACGGCGGTTTTCCCGCAGCGAGACAATGCGTCCGCCCTGCTCCAGCGAACACACCGACACCAGGCACGCCAACTGGCTGCGATCAGGCAGCTCGAAGGTGCAATCCAGATCTCGCAGCCCTTCCCCGCCGCGCAGCAGGATCTCATCGCTCAGCTCGCTTTGGCCGAGCGCTTGAAAAGGGTTGCCGAGCAAGTCGCGACCGACGCGAAACAACTGCCGGGCATAACCGTTGATGGCCCGGATACAGCCTCGTTCATCCAGTACGACCAACCCTTCGTTAAGCACTTCGAGCACGGTCTGCTGTTCTTCCAGCAAGGCCTGGAGCGCCATTTGCCGAGAGACCGCTTCAGCGGCGGCTTGCACAGTGCCCAGCGTGTGGAAGTGAAACCAGCCGGGCTCGGCAGTCAGGGTCAGGATCGCCTGTGTCCGGCCCTGGGCATCGCGGATGGGGGCGGCGGCGCAATGCATGCGTCGTCGCCGCAGACCCACGCCGAAGTTTTCCTCGGCCAACACATAGACAAGACGATCTTCCGCCAGCGCCAAGCCCGTACAGTTAGTGCCCTGCACCGACTCCAGCAAGCGGCTGCCCACCGGCGTGAGATCGAGGCCGCAGAAGTACAGCGTCGTCCCCCGGGCATCGGTCAGGTTGATATGGCCCCTGGGGTTGTAGGCCAGCAAACCGCGCATGACCTCGGCCGCTGCGGCAATCAACACGCGATTGGCAGCCTGGGTTGCAGCCAGATCATCCGCATCGACAAAACGGTAGACACCATCCTCAGGATCTAGACCGGCACCGACGCTACGCAACCAAGAGTCCCATATCACTTGCCTGACGCTCGCTGGCCGCTCGACTTGTCCATTCAGGCACGCCAGCCAGGCCGATTCCAATTCGGTGATCGGCCCTGCGTTCAATGCCGCCGGGCCAAGTGACGTGATGTAGTCGAGGTCTTGCTCACTGACCGCTATGGGCTCTGGAATCACATTCGTTTTCCATGTTCATTTTTTGGACATGTCCAGTATAGCCATGTCATGAAAATCGACACTTTTGAAACGATCTCTGAAATTTACTCTTATAAATCAAATGATTAGCAACTGGCACAGGCCTTGCTCCCACGCTAATCACCAGCCAGGGCACATGCCCGCTGCATAATAAAAAAGGAGATACATGTTCATGAGCCAATCCAAGAATATCCGCCTCGGCCTCATCGGTGCCGGCCGCATGGGTAGCTTTCACGGCCTGACCGCAGCGAGGCACATCCCCGGCGCCTGCCTGGCCGCCATCGCCGATCCTACTGCCGGCCAAGCCGCCCGACTGGCAGCGGAACTGGACGTGAAACGGGTCTATAGCGACCCACAGCAACTGCTCGACGATCCTGACATCGACGGCGTACTGATCGCCGCCCCGGCCCGCAGCCATGCCGAACTGGTCATTGCCGCCGCTCGGGCCGGCAAAGGTGTGTTCTGCGAAAAACCCATGGCCATCACCCTAGACGAAGCCGACCGCGCCATCGCCGCTGCCGCCGACGCCCGGGTGACCTTACAAGTGGGCTTCAACCGGCGGTTTGCCAAGAGCTTTCGCACCGCCCACCTGGACGTGGTCGCCGGTCGGGTCGGTACGCCACAACTGCTGCGCTCGCTGACCCGGGACCCGGCGCTGAACAACCCGGCCAACTCACCGCAGTGGGTGATCTTCCTGGAAACCCTGATCCATGACTTCGACACCTTGCGCTATCTCAATCCCGGCGCCGAAGTGGTCGACGTCTTTGTCATGGCCGATGCGCTGATCGCCCCGGCGTTCAAGGACAAGGGATTCCTCGACACCGCGATGGTGACCCTGAGTTTCGACAACGGCGCCCTCGCCACCGCCGAAGCTAATTTCCAGGCGGTGTATGGCTACGACGTTCGCGGCGAGGTGTTCGGCAGCGCCGGCATGCTGACCATGGGCGGTGTCAATGACTCCGACCTGGTTCGCTACCTGTCTTCGGGCGTGCAGGCTGATACGCAGCGCCTGGACACCGACCTGCTGCGCGATGCCTACGTGGCCGAGCTCAACCACTTCGTCGATTGCCTGCGCACCGGTAAAAAGCCCCTCGCCAGCGGTGAAGACGCCCGGGCTGCACTGGCCATTGCCCGTGCCTGCATTGAGTCTTACCAACAGGGCCAACCAGTGCGCGTGCAAGGAGGCCGCCCATGAGTTTCTCGCCGTTCAAACTGGCGATCACCGCTGAGATGGTGTTCCTCGACCTGCCGTTCACCGAACGGGTCGAGCGAATCCATGCACTGGGTTTCAGCGCCGAAATCTGGGACTGGACCCAGAAGGACATTGGCGCCCTGGTCGCCACCGGCGCTGACTTCACTTCGATGACCGGTTACATCACCGGCAACCTGACCGACCCTGAGGACATCCGGCAATTGCTCGACAGCGCCCGGGAATCACTGGCCGTCGCCGCCCGCTTGAATTGCCCGAGCCTCAACCTGCACGGCACGGGCCTGGGCGATAAAGGCTTGCCGGTCAAACCGGTAGCCCTCACCACCGGGCGCATGTGGCTGAGCGCCTGCAAAACCCTGGAGAAGATCGCTCGCCTGGGCGAAGACGCCGGTCGGGTGTTCCTGCTGGAAAACCTCAACACCGAGGTGGACCACCCCGGCACGCCGTTCGCCCGTGCCGACGAGACCCTGGCGCTGATCGAGGCCGTGGGCAGCCCGCATCTGAAGATGAATCTGGACCTTTACCATGCGCAGATCGGCGAAGGAAACCTGATCGAACTGATCCAGCGCTGCGGCAGCGCCATCGGTGAAATCCAGGTCGCCGATGTCCCCGGACGCATGGAACCGGGCACCGGCGAGATCCATTACCCGGCCATCGCCAAGGCCCTGTTCGAGATCGGCTACCGCGGTGTCGTAGGCCTAGAGGGCTGGGCCAGTGGCGACAGCGAAGCAGCATTGGAACGGTTCCGCCGGGCCTTTACGCTGGACGGATGAAACGGCGATCTCTCGGAGGTCGGCAACCTTTACGCTTGATCCATTCATAACAACAAAAGGAACATCATCATGCGTCGCTGCACACTGCTTTTTGCCACGCTACTACTCGTTTTCAGCCCATGGGCCACCGCCAGTTATCGCATCGGCGTCAGCATCGCCAGGGTCGACGATAACTTCATGACCTATGTGCGCAACGGCCTGGACGAGGCAGCCAAGAAGAACGATGTCCAGATTCAATTCGAGGATGCCCAGGGCGATGTGGTGCGCCAGCTCAATCAGGTCCAGGGTTTTATCAACCAGAAAGTCGATGCGGTGATCGTCCTGCCCGTCGACACCGCTGCCACCACCAACATGACCCGCGCCGCCGTCGACGCCAAGATGCCTCTGGTCTACGTCAACCGTCACCCGGACGAACGCGTCCTGCCCAAGGGCGTGGTGACTGTGGCCTCGAATGACATCGAGGCCGGACAATTGCAAATGCATTACCTGGCGAAAAAGCTCGACGGCAAAGGCAGTGTGGCGATCATCATGGGCGACCTGGCACAGAACGCCACCCACGACCGCACCGAAGGGGTCAAGCAGGTACTCAAGGATTACCCCGGCATCAAGATCGTCGAGCAGCAAAGCGCCGAGTGGCAACGGGCCAAAGGCATGGACCTGACCAGCAACTGGCTGCTGGCCGGCACCGCATTCGATGCCATTGTCGCCAACAACGATGAAATGGCTATCGGCGCGGCCATGGCCTTGCAGCAGGCCGGTAAAGCCAAGGGTGAGGTGGCGATCGTCGGCATCGACGGCTTGCCCGATGGCCTGGCGGCCATCAAGCGCGGGCAACTGGTCGCTTCGGTATTCCAGGATCCCAAGGCCCAGGCGACTTCAGCGGTGCAAGCGGCGATCAGAATGATCAAGGGCGAGGCGGTCGACGCAGAAGTCTGGGTGCCCTTCCAACTGATCACGCCGGAGCAGGTGGCGGTGTTCGAGCAGCATTACAAGTAGTCAGGGGTGCTGGATGCTGACGCCGCGGGCCTTGTCCGGGTCCGCGGCGTTTCGCATCAGGTCGCAGCTCAAGTTGTACTCTGCCCGCTCAGGACTTCATGAAATCGGCGCCAACTCGCTGGTAATCACCGGCTGCGAGAACCCGCACGCTGAGTTCATCTCGCTGACTATGGTGTTGGATGAATACACCTGCAACTGACCGTAGGTGTCCGTAGAACCGGCGAGCGCATAGCCTGCGTTCAGATCAATCATCGAGGCACTGACAATCGCGTCCGACTGGTTGTACACCCACGTCTGGGTGCCGATCACGCCGATCTGGGTCTGTTGCAGGAAGAACTGGGTGTAGAGCTGCTCTTTGGTGAATGTGCCCAGCCAACCATTGGTTACGCCAAAGCCATCGTTGGAGAACAGGTTATACACCAACGAGGGCGGTGGGTACTCGGGGTCGCTGCTGGCGAGCGACTGCATCCACCACTCGTTGAGCGTGACGTAATCGTCCACCTGTTGCGCATCGTTGTACCAGACCGACAGATCGCTGGCGCTGCTGGCGATGTATTGCGAGCAATCGCCGCCGGGGGCGGTCACCGACGCAACGGTGCCATACCACCATTGTTTGTCCACCGGACGATTCTGGTAAGTGCGCGACTCAATCCCGTACAACTGCGCGGTGATCTGCACCTTCAGGTTGTCCAGATAGCTCGCTTCCAGCTGTTGCGACAGTTGCGCCCAATAGCTGTCACCGTTGACGACCTCTGCCGGGGTATTGGCGAGCAGCCCGAGGGTGACGCTGCGTCCCGAGAGGGGATCGTCATAGGTGGATTGCCAAAGCGTCTGCAGATCGTCTCCGGTCGCCTGTTGCAACTGGTCGTGCAACTGGGTGACGTAGTTGATCGTGGCATTGGACGCGTCGACGAGCAGGGTCTGGTATTGCTCGAGCGAGAACGTACCGCCGCTGCTCTTGGTCGCGTCGAGGGCCACCTGCACCCCCGACGAGACGAGCGCCGCCAGCGGCCCGCCGACACCCGGAATGGCATTGAGGCAAACCTGCACGGCACCGAACAGGCAATCGGTAAGAATCTGCAACGTCGGATCGGCAATCGCCGGGGCGGTAAAATCGACGAAGACCCCGGTGGACAGCGATGAGGAGACACTCTCGCAGGTTTGCAGCGACAAGAACGTGCGGTGCAGCAACTTGACCACGGTGGTGACATTCTCGGCACTCGCGTCGGGCACCGGACCGAGGTCATAGGCCGGGATACCGATCACCCCACGGTTCGTGGTGTACTCCCAGGTAGGCCAGCCGGCCGCGAAGCCCAGGTTGTTGGCCACTCGCATGGCCGCATTGGCCCAGACCGCCGGGTCCAGCAGGTTGATCAGCTTGGCCGGTTGTTCAAGTGCGAAGTACAGCTGGGTGTTCGGCGCATCGTAGAACGTCAGGGTCGGGTAGCTCGGGGTGAATACCAGGGCATTGAACGTCTCGCCATCGTTGATGTACATCGGGATCGCGAGCTGATTGGCGCCGTTTTCCGCGGCTTGCGCCCAGCGCATGACGCCCTGCCCGCAGCTCCGCGGGTCGCTCAAGTCATAGCCGGCCAGATCGGCCAGCGGAATCTGCACCACTTGCAAGCCTGGATGCGGCAGGAAGCCGATGACGCCCCAGGTACCGTCGCCGACTTCCCACGTCGGAATCGCGCCGACAAAGCCCTGACCCGGTGCCCAGTTCATCACGGTGGCGACCGCATACTGGCCCATGGGTAATGTGCTGTCGGACGGCGCGTACTGCGCCAGTGCGCTGGTACTTACATCCTGCCATTGGACGAGCGGCGTTGCTGACGGTAAAAGCTCAATTGCTTTCGAATCGGTAAGAAAGGCTTGCTGTGTATTCACGACAGTTCTCCTACGCGCAGTGTGGACAACAAAAAAGTCGCCGTGGATGTCCACGGCGACCGGGAATGCGCCGGTTGGCGCAAGTTCACAGGGAAGCTTTTCAAAGAATTCCGCGAATCACCGCTCGAACATCTGGGCCCATCAGCTGCCGAACGGCGGCATCGGTATATCGCCGGGCTTCAAGCCCAGCAGAGTCATGTACTCGTAGAGGTGCTGGTAGCCGGATTGAGACTTGTAGGTCGTGCAGTCGGATTGAAGTTTCCCGCAGAGCCGCAGCTCCATGTTCGCGCTGCCCATTCCCCATTGCGTGTAGTTCAGGTTGTTATCCACGACCTTGTCTATGGCGGACCAAACCATGTTTCTCGTGTCTTCATCAATGGGATCGGCGTCACCATAAACGGTCAGGGAGTAATCGAGAGAAGTCGCGCACCACGCCATCGGAACAATATCCAGAGTGTTGTAGATACGCAGCGCATTACCCGCCATTTGCTTATTGAAATGGCTCGCGAAAAAACCATCCCCCGCCGTGGGCGCAGCGAAGGTTTCACAAAAGAAGTTAAAACCCGGAAATTTGTCTTTCAAATAAAGCGCGACCACCGACATGAGCGCACCGCCAAGGCTATGCCCAACCAGTCGGATCGTCGCTCCACTTTGCTGCCTCCCAATAAAGTCGGACAGTGTGCCCGTAGCACCGATCGTCGAGGCTGTGGTCAGTATCGCGTTCACACCATCCGCCGTTCCCTGGGCAATACTCGCCGATCCCGAGTAGCCCGGGACAACGCTCTGCAATGGCACCATTGGAAAAATATCGAGATCGTCCAGCTGATCCTTGAAAGAATCCTTGAGTGTCCCGCTTGTCACCACGACGAGGTCGCTCCCGCTTCTCCCGCCCATCAGCACCACGGTAATGTGCGCCGTGTGCTCACCATCCGGTACCAGCGCGGGTCCCCAGACTACGGCGTAGCCGCCACCTACTTTCGAGCCATTGAGACGCGTAAGGATGTTGTCTTTAACCTGACTCGGCGTGGGGTTCTTGATGTTTTCCCAGGATTGCGAATACAACGCCGCATTGTTGACCACGAAAGCGTGCGTAAGACTGATTTGCCTTTGCAAAAGTGTGTCTGGGGTAGTCATGACTGCTCCTTGTCTCGAAGAAAGTTTTCAAAGGACCCAACGAAAACCTGTGGCAGCCGTCGATCCTTCCGGGCCAGCAAAAGCGAGTGTAGACGCAGTTTTTACATGCGTAAGAGCGATCCAGCCTGAGCGCTATTCCGGCCAGGAATACGCCCATGAAAAACCTGCATTGTATTTATCGCGCCGGAACTCGTAGCGTCTGTCCTTTCATACATATGGAGATGTCCTCATGACCGAGTCCCGCTTGCGCCTGTACGTTGACGCTCAGTTCAGCAGCCCCTATGCCATGTCTGTTTTCGTGGCACTTCGTGAAAAGGGCATCGAATTTGAAATGAGCCCGATTGACCTCGATGCGTCCGAAAACCTGGCTCAGGACTATGCCAGCCTTTCGCTGACCCAGCGGGTGCCGACCCTTGTGCATGGTGACTTCGCGCTGTCTGAATCGTCGGCGATCACCGAGTACCTGGAAGAGGCCTTCCCGTCGACACCGGTTTATCCGCAGGATCGATTCCAACGGGCCAAGGCGCGCCAGGTGCAGGCGTGGTTGCGCAGTGACTTGCTGCCGATCCGGCAAGAGCGTTCGACATTGGTGGTGTTCTATGGAGTCAAATCGGCGCCGTTATCGCCAACGGCCGAGTCGGCAGCGCGCAAGCTGGTGGGTGCTGCGCAAACGCTGCTGGCCGACAACTCGCAATACCTGTTCGGCCAGTGGTCGATTGCCGATGTCGACCTGGCGTTGATGCTCAACCGATTGATACTCAACGGTGACGCCGTGCCCAGCGCACTGGTGGAATATGCACAGCGCCAGTGGCAACGACCGGCGGTACAGGAATGGGTCAAGTTGCAACGTCCTGCGCTGTAGAGCGGTCCGGCCTGTATCGATGCTACAGGCCGGCATTTGAAGGACAATGGAACATCGCGTTCAAACCGGATCAGCGCCCCGTAGGGCCCCCCGGATCAACGAAGCGAAGGCTTCAATCACCTCGTCCGTGCCAAACCGCCCCCGAACCAAAGCGCCCGACAGCGCTTCTCCCGCGCCGACCAGACCGGTACAGCAGCGCTCCAGTTCAGCCGCTGAACAGGTGGCGTGAGGCTCGAGCACGGCCATGAACATCTGCACGCAGTTATCCAGCAGTTCCTGGAAAACCGCGGCCTTTTCGGCGCTGCCTGCCAAGGCGGCGCCTACCGCATGGAACTCGTCGGTGTTATCCGCAGCACATTGGATGTAGGCACTCGCCAGAACCTGGGCCGTCTCCTCCAGACTCCGCGCCGTCGTGGACATCGCGTCGCGAAAAGCGTTGACCCGCTCGGTATCGATCCACTTATAGAGTTCGATCAACAGTACCGACCGGGTACCGAAATGATCGTAGACCACCGGTTTGGAGACCCCGGCGCGCACGGCGAGGTGACCCAGGGTCAGCCGGTCGGCATTTTCCTCGCGCACGATCAGCAATGCGGTGTCCAGCAATTGGCGACGCCGTTCGGCTTTCGAAAGCCGACGCGCACCCGAATCAGGAACAGCGTGCTCGTTGTCTTTTTCCATGTTTTCGTTTCCGGACAATAAAACCTACCAATGGTAGGTTGAAGATCATGAAGTCGTGCTAGTGTACCTACCAACAGTAGGTTAATCCCGAAAAAGAAGGAGAACACACGATGTCACTCAATCCTATTCTTTTCATGGGCGGATCCGGCGCCATTGGCCACCACACTGCCCAGGCGCTGCGCGCGGCACATCCCGGCGTACCGCTGCTGATCGGTGGACGCGACCTCGGCAAGGCCCAGCGGGCCGCAGAACACATTGGCGATGCGCAAGGCGTAGTGATCGATCCCACCGCAGATGACCTGGGCCTCGGAGATCGTTCGGTCAGCGCCGTGGCGGTTTTCTACATGGACCATGCCCTCGCCGGACTCCGTTACGCGCAAAAGCACGGCGTGCCGCACCTGAGCATTTCTTCGGGCGTCTTCGAGATTGCACCGCAAATCGCGACCTTCATGCATGCTCCTGGGTCCTCTCCCATTGTCCTCGGTTATGAATGGATGGTCGGCGCCACGACCGTAGCGACACTGGACATCGCCAAGGCTTTCAGCCGGATCGACGACATCAATATCAACGCATTGGTCGACGAGCAGGACACCGGAGGCCCCACTGTCGCTGCCGACTTCGAACACCTGAACAGAATGCTGCCCGCCGCGCTGACACGGCACGATGCCGTGTATGGCTGGCGCGAAGGCGAGGGCTCCAAGACCACTTTCAGCGCGCTGGATGGCACGCCAATCGAAGCTCAAGGCTTCTCATCCATCGACGTCGTCGGCCTGGCGGCTGCAACGGGTGCGCCGAATGTCCAGTTCAACCTGGCCATCGGCGTGAGCTCAAGCCGACGCCAGGGCCAGCCGATGTCGACCGAGATCATCATCGAGCTGGGGGGCGAGGATCTGGAGGGCAAGCCACTGCGCACACGGCACGCCGTGGTCCATCCCGCAGGCGCCGCACCGCTGACCGGCCTCAGCGTCGCCATGGTCCTGGAACGGTTGCTCGGGCTGGACGGTCAGCCGCCCACGCCGCCAGGCCTCTACTTTCCTTATCAACTGCTGGACGCCGTCGCGTATCTAAAGCGTCTGAGAAAAGAAGGGGGCGAGTTGCGCAAGCTGCAGCTGATCTGAATAGTGTGAGCGCGCAGAGGTAGCGCGATGCCAATCCCGTGCGGCCCAGAGATGCTCTAACATGAGCTGGCGTTCATGATCCGCATTTCTGCCCAGCCGCCGGGATACCCCAAACATGAGAGACCTGCCACCGACCGCTACCCTCCGTGCCTTCGAAGTCGCCACCCGGCATGCGACCTTTACCGCCGCGGCCCAGGAGCTGCACGTTACCCAGAGCGCAGTCAGTCACCAGCTCAAGCATCTGGAAGCGCTTTGGGGCCTGCAATTGTTCGAGCGTGGCAAGTCATTGAGCCTCACGGCCGCGGGCGCCACGCTGGCACCCATCGTGCGCGAGTTCTTCATGAGCCTGGAGGCAACGCTGAACGATCTGCGCGAGCAAAAGGACAGGGTCCGGCTCGAAGTCAGCACCACTTATTCCTTCGCCTTGAAATGGCTGTTGCCGCGCTTGCCCGGCCTCTCCCGCCAGTATCCCGAGCTGCTGGTCTCACTGGACACCACGGACCGGATCATCCACTTCTCCGACGCTCAGGCGGACGTCGCGATCCGACTCGGCAAGGGCAGTTACCCTGGCCTGTATTCGGAGTTCCTGTTCGGCGAACAGGTGTTTCCGGTGGCGAGCCCGGATCTGCTGAAGCGCTTCGGGACACCCCACAGCCCAGCCGAACTGTTGCACTACCCGTTGCTGGCGCGAGATGGCGCTGAGCTGGCGCCGAAGTGGGAGGCCTGGTTTCAGAAGGTCGGACTGGAATTCCTGCCACTCAAGGAGAGCGTCAGGTTCGGCGATACCAACATGACGGTCGAGGCAGCCCTGCTCGGCCACGGCGTCGCCTTGGTGCGCAGCGGACACGTTGAAGTCGAAATCAGCGATGGCCGCCTGGTGCGGCTGTTCGATGTGCCCTTCCCCTCGCCGCTTGCCTACTATTTCGTTTGTCCGAAAGGCATCGAATCGCAACCGCACATCGTCAACTTCCGCCAGTGGTTGATGGGCGAGGCACTGAAATTCCAACAGGCGCATGGGTAATGCATGAGGTTTTGCTCATGAAAGGATGAGGAGACTTCGCTGTAGTCCGGGCGCGGGGTTGCTTAACATCGGCGCATGCCTACCCATATCACTTTGCTGATTCTTTTCGCCGCACTCCTGCACGCCAGCTGGAACGCACTGCTGCGTGGCGGCGCCGACCGACTATGGTCAATGACGATGATGTGCATCGCGGTCGCCATCGCCTGTGCCGTCGCGGCAGCGTTCATGGTCCCGCCAGCGCCCGCGAGTTGGGGCTATGCGGCGCTTTCGGCGTTGCTGCATGTCGGCTACAACCTGTTCCTGGTGCGCAGCTATCGGCTCGGCGACCTGGGTCAGACCTATCCGATTGCCCGTGGCTCGTCTCCGGTGTTGATCACCCTGGGCGCCGCGATCTTTGCCGGAGAACACATCGCCCCCGGCACGTTACTGGGGATCGCGCTGGTGTCAGGCGCAATTATTTCGCTGGCTTTCAGTGGACGCAAACTGTCGGTTCCCAGCCTGCCCTATGCGCTGGGGACGGGCTGTTTCATCGCGGCCTACAGCGTTACCGACGGCATTGGCACCCGACTCTCCGGCGCGCCGCTCTCCTACGCCGTGTGGATGTGCGCCTCGTGGGGCGTGCTGATGCCTCTGGTGTATATCGGCCTGCGCGATGCCCGCAGCCTGTTCTCGATCCGACCCGGCATGTTGACCGCCCTGGCCGGCGGCTGGGTCTCCTTGCTGGCTTATGGAATCGTCATCTACGCCATGAACGAAGCGCCCTTGGGCGCGGTGTCGGCATTGCGTGAAACCAGCGTGCTGTTTGCGGCGGTGATCGGCTATCTGTTCCTCGGCGAGACGCTCACTGTCCGCCGGATCCTGGCCTGCGCAGTGATCGCCGGCGGCATCCTTCTCATCGGCTGACAGGGCCGGTTCATCACCGCTACAGGAGATTCCCTCGATGGATAACGTCTCGCAGGCACCGCTGATTCTGATCACCGGAGGCAGTCGCGGAGTGGGTGCCGCCACCGCACGCCTGGCCGCCGCCCAAGGCTACGACGTCGCGATCAGTTACGTTACCAACGAGCTTGCGGCGCTGGCGGTGGCGGCGGATGTCGAGGCGTTAGGGCGTCGGGCGTTGGCGATGCAGGCCGATAGCGCAGACCCCGAGCAGGTCTCCGACTTGTTCGCAGCCATCGACCGCTCGTTCGGGCGCATCGACGTACTGGTCAATAACGCTGGGGTACTGGCGCGTCAGTCGCGCCTGGAGGATCTCGGTCTTGAGCGCATGCAACGCATCTTTGCAGTCAATGCCATCGGCCCGATTCTCTGCGCCCAGCAGGCAGTCAAGCGCATGTCTTATCGGCACAACGGCCCGGGCGGAGTGGTGATCAATGTCTCCTCGGCATCGGCACGCCTTGGCAGCCCTAATGAATACGTCGACTACGCGGCGTCAAAGGGCGCCTTGGAAACGTTCACCATCGGCTTCGCCAAAGAAGTGGCCCGGGAAGGAATACGCGTCAACGGTGTGCGTCCAGGTCATATCTATACCGAGATGCATGCCAGCGGCGGCGAGCCTGGGCGGGTCGATCGGGTCAAGGACACGATCCCCATGGGCCGGGGTGGGCAGCCGGAAGAAGTGGCGCGAGCCATTCTGTGGCTGGCCAGTGCAGAGGCGTCGTTCGTGACCGGGACGTTTCTTGATGTGACGGGGGGTAAATGAGTCTCATGGAGGCTCGTGTGGACGGCTCTCTTCTGGCTCAACTGTCACCGCCGTCGGGCAATGAACACGACCGCTCTTGTGGCGAGAGAGCTTGCTCCCGCTGGGTGGCGAAGCCGCCCCCTCTATTTCTCGCACGCTGGATATTTTGGGCCTGACCATCGTTGCGTCTGCTGCGCAGCCGAGCGGGAGCAAGCTCCCTCGCCACAGGTTCAGTGATGTCCTTGGACGAACAGTATTGCGTTCATCCGAGCAGTTTGTTTTTCCGAATCCTGTTGCTCCAGAGACAGCGCCCCAACTGTTCCTGGAGCAACACTCTCCCAACATTTAATCCGCCAAATCAACAATCGGCAGCACCGCCACAGGCGCAGGCCCAGTAAATGCTGGGCCTCTTGCCTTGGTACGACCCTTGCTCAAGCCTGTGCACCTCCATCAACCGTCCAACAGGAAAACCTAGGATGAGCATTCCATTGAACGTCGTCGCCGTTTCCGGCGGCACCGGCCGTCCCTCGCGCACATTGGCATTGACTGAAGCGATCCTGAGAGAACTCGGTCAACACTTGATCATCGATACCCACCTGATCGAACTGGGCGACATTGCCCGACCTCTGGGTGCTGCGCTGTGGCGCAAGGAACTGCCGGAAACCGTGGAACATGAACTGCGGCGGATTGAATCGGCAGATCTGCTGGTGGTCGCCGCGCCGGTGTACCGCGGCACCTATCCAGGTCTGTTCAAGCATCTGTTCGACCTGGTCGGCCAGGACGCGCTGGTCAACACCCCGATACTGCTCGCCGCCACCGGGGGCAGCGAGCGCCACGCCCTGGTACTCGATCATCAACTGCGTCCACTGTTCAGTTTCTTCCAGTCGCTGACCCTGCCGATTGGCGTGTACGCCAGTGAGGGCGACTTCCTCGACTACCGCATCGTCAACGAGCTCTTGCAGGCCCGCGTCGAGCTGGCCGCCGAACGAGCCGCCGGCCTTTTCGTCGGCCAGGCGCATACGCTGCGCAAGATCGCCTGAGGAGCCTGCATGATTGATTATTGCGCCGGCCTGGAAGGCCTTTGTACGAGGGGTGTCGTGTGAGCATTCATCAACATCCCTCCGTTCTGACCCCATTGCAGACCGCCCGCCGCCTGGCGGCGGAATTTGCCGAAACCGCCGTCGAGCGCGACGAGGCCGGTGGCACGCCCAAGCTTCAACGCGATGCCATCCGCCAGAGCGGCCTGCTGGCCTTGAGCATTCCGACCCAATTCGGCGGCCTCGGTGCCAGTTGGAGCGAAACCCTCGGCGTGGTCCGTGAGTTCGCCAAGGTCGACAGTTCCATCGCCCACGTCTTCGGCTTCCAGCACTTGATGCTGGCTACCGTGCGCCTGTTTGCCCGCCCTGATCAGTGGCAGCCGTGGTTCGAACAGACCGCGCGCAAGAATTGGTTCTGGGGCAACGCCTTGAACCCGTTGGACACTCGCACCGTGGTCAAGACCTTTGACGGCTGGCGTGAATTCTCCGGCAAGAAAAGCTTCTGCTCCGGTGCCAGCGACTCGGAAATGCTGATCGCCTCGGCCATTGACGAAAGTGCCAACGGCAAACTGTTGATCGCCGCCATCCCGAGCGGCCGCACCGGCATTACCCTGCACGGTGACTGGGACAACATGGGCCAGCGCCAGACCGACAGTGGCAGCGCCACCTTCGAACGGGTGCGGGTGGAAGAGAATGAATTGCTGCTCGACCCAGGCCCGCTGAGCACACCCTTTGCCTGCCTGCGCCCGCTGATCGCGCAACTGCATTTCTCCCACATATTCCTCGGCATCGCCGAAGGCGCCCTTGAAGAAGCGCGGCACTACACCCTCAAGGAAGCGCGCCCGTGGTTCCGCTCCAAGGCCCAGCACGTCAGCGAAGACCCCTACATATTGCGGCATTTCGGCGAGTTCTGGGTCGGCCTGGAAGGCGTCCGCCTGCTGGTGGAACGCGCCGCCGAGCAACTCGACGAGGCCTGGCACAAGGGACATGCCTTGGGCGCCGAGGAGCGCGCGCAACTGGCGCTGTCCATCGCCACCGCCAAAGTCGCTGCCGTACGCACCGGCCTGGACATCTGTAGCCGCCTGTTCGAGGTCACCGGTGCCCGTGCCACCCATGCGTCGCTGCGCCTCGACCGCCATTGGCGCAACCTGCGTACCCAGAGCCTGCACGACCCGGTGGATTACAAACTCCAGGAACTGGGTGAGTGGGCACTGAGCCAGACGCGGCCCGCCCCCTCTTTCTACTCATAGGGACGCCCATGAAACTGCTGACTCTCCCCCCATCGCCGACACTGGCTACCTCGATCCGGGCGACCGCACAGGTCTTCGAAGACCCTAGATCGCAGGCGCTTCTCGCTCACGTTCAACAGGTCGCCCCCAGTGAGGCCAGCGTCCTGATCATTGGCGAGACCGGCACGGGCAAGGAGCTGGTGGCGCGCCACATTCATAACCTGAGCGGCCGGCGCGGCGGCCCTTTTGTCGCCGTCAACTGCGGCGCCTTTTCCGAATCACTGGTGGAGGCCGAACTGTTCGGCCATGAAAAAGGCGCCTTTACCGGAGCGCTGGCGGCCAAGGCCGGCTGGTTCGAAGAGGCCAACGGCGGCACGTTGTTCCTGGACGAAATCGGTGATCTGCCGATGGCGATCCAGGTCAAGCTGCTGCGGGTGCTGCAGGAGCGCGAAGTGGTACGCCTGGGCTCGCGCAAAAGCATCCCGATCGATGTGCGGATAATCGCCGCCACCAACGTGCAGTTGGACAAGGCCATCGGTGCCGGGCACTTTCGCGAGGACCTTTACTACCGTCTCGACGTGGTCAGCCTGCAACTCTATCCGCTGCGTGAACGGCCGGGCGATATCCTGCCGTTGACCCGCCATTTCATCAAAACCTACTGCAACCGCCTGGGCTACGGAGAAGTGCGCCTGACAGCACGGGCCGAGCGCAAACTGGTGGACTACAGCTGGCCGGGCAACATCCGCGAGCTGGAGAACGTCATCCACCACACGTTGCTGGTGTGCCGCAACGGCCTCGTACAGGAAGACGACCTGCGTCTGTCGCCCATACGCATCGAACGGCAGGAAGCGCCGCCATCGGAACTGGGCGAGAGTGCAGAAGAACAACTGCTGCGCGCATTTCACCGTTTGTTCGAAGAACAGTCCGCAGACCTGCATGAGAAGGTGGAAGACAGTCTGTTGCGCGCGGCCTACCGCTTCTGCCATTGCAACCAGGTTCGCACCGCCAACCTTCTCGGGCTTAGTCGCAACGTTACGCGAGCACGGCTGATCGCCATTGGCGAGCTGGTGGTCAACCGACGCCGCCCGGACCCTGGCACACGGCCAAACCGCGCCCTGCAGCTGTCGATCTGAACACCCTAGAACCAGGTAATGCCTCCGAGCCGGGACTGGCCGGCTCGCGCTGGCTCAAGTCGACACAAACGAAAAACCGCGATCAAGCGCGCTGCGCTCATACTCCAGAACGCACGCATAATCCACCTCGCTGGCCGGCAGCACTTCCTTGATCGCCAGGTCTCGAGAAACCTCGGGAAGCTGGCTCAAGGCTTGATTCATTGCGTTCCTGATCGACTCTGCTTCACTTGCGGTTCGACGAATCGACGTGATGTAGGGCAGGCACGGACTGCGCACACTGCGCGTCAGGATCTTCAGGCCGTCGATCTCGTCACTGTTATCCCTCGCCAGATAGTCAAAGGTAACGCTGTCGATGGCCGCCAGATCACCGTCATGATTCTTGAGTCTTCGCATACTCTCCCGGTGCGATCCGGTGTAGGTCAGCTTCGAGAAAAAACCATGAGGGTTGATTCCAGCAAGCGTATGGCGCAGCAGGTTCATCCCCGAGTTGGAATCCTCGGCATTGATAAGCCCGTGACTGCCTCGCAAGCCCGACAGATCGGTGACGGACGAATCAGCCCTGCAGAGCAGCAGGCTGCAATGCTCGCCCCCCGAGCTATGCGCCAGCTCATAACTCGGACGCCCGATCAGCCTGACCTTGCCCCGCAATGACGTGATGAACGGGTAACCACAGGTTTGGGACAGCAACAGATCCGATGACAGCCAATGGGAAGCGTGCTCAACGATCGCCGCTTGCTCGCGGCGTTCGCCGAGGAGTTCCAGAATGCGCTGGAGCCAGGCTTCCTGCGCCTGTACAACCCTGGCGGGCGCAACGTACATCGATAGATCGCAGGTCATATGAAAGCCTTCAGAGGATGGTGATCGGCTCCAACTCACAGCAAAAAGCTGTTCGCAGGTTTTTTCAAACCCAAGCGGTCCCTTAGCGTGCCGGGTTCATATTCCTGGCGGAAAACCCCTTTGGCTTGCAGCAACGGCACGACCGCGCGGGTGAATGCCTCGAAGTCGGTGGGCAAGAACGGAAACATGAGGTTGTAGCCGTCGACAGCATTCGACTCGTACAGCTGCGTGAGCTTATCGGCGATGTACTCGGCCGTTCCGATCAATAGCCAGGTACTGGAACTCTTGACTAGCCGGCGTCCTATTTCGCGGATGGACAACGAAGTATCGTACTGCTTGAGCAGCGCCAGCTCGGTTCGAATGCCGTCGAATTCGGACTCATCCGGCAGCGCCGGCAAAGGGCCGTCCGGCGACAGTCCTGTCAAGTCGAGCCGGGTGTAGCTGGAGACCAGGTCAATCGCAACGGCATCGATGATCAGGCTGTCCTCCAGTTGCTCGCGCCGCTCTTGCTCGGTCTCGTCTTCCACCACGACAGGAAGCACACCGGTGATGATTTTCAGGGCATCGGGTTGCCTGCCCTTGGACTCAAGACGGCGATTCAAGTCGGCCCTGTACGCCAGTCCTTCCTCGATCGTATTGATGAAACAGAAATGCACGTCTGCATGGGTGGCGGCCAGGTTCTTGCCTGCTTCGGAGGATCCCGCCTGGGCAAGCACGGGATAGCCTTGAGGCGGACGCGGCACGTTGAGCGGACCACGCACGTTGAAATGCTCGCCCTTGTGATGGATCGGGTGAATGCGCGACGGATCGGCAAAGTCGCCGGTGCCCTTGTCGAACTCAAGCGCCCCCTCCTCCCAGGAGTCCCAGAGGCGCTTGACCACCCGGATGAATTCATCGGCTCGCAAGTAACGATCACCGTGTTTCGCCACCCCTGACAATCCGAAATTCGACGCCTCCTCTTCCAGCCAGGATGTCACGATATTCCAGCTGGCTCGCCCTGCGCTGAGGTAGTCCAACGAGGCAAAATACCGCGAAAGATTGAAGGGTTCGTTGTAGGACGTCGAGGCGGTCCCCATCAGACCGATGTGATCGGTCACGGCAGCCAGGGCCGACAACAGCGTAATAGGTTCGAGCCGGGCGTTGGCGTAGTGCCTCAAGCCGCTGGCCACGGAGTCCCACACCGCGACGTGATCCGCCACGAAGACCGCATCGAACTTCGCCGCCTCGGCCGCCTGCACCAGTTTCACGTAGTACCCCAGCGACAAGACTTCGTGAGTCGGCGACTGTGGATGGCGCCAGGAAAAACGATGATCGCCCTGGGGATTGAAGAAGAACAAATTCAGAATCATGCTTTTACTGGACATCAGGCCTCCGCGCCTTTGCCACGTCGCCCTGTTCAGCGAGTGGTCTTGGCGGTGTTTTCGGCAACCCACTGGGCCGCGACTTTGGCGGGATCCTTGTGATCGATATCAACCAGGCGATTGAGCTGCTTGAGGTCGGCATCGGTCAGCTTTGCCGATACGTCGTTGAGCACCTGGGTCACTTCCGGCGTCAGCAACGCCTTGCGCCCCAGTGGCGTAATGTTTTGTAAGGGTTGTTGGTGCTTGTCGTCCTCCAGGACAACCCATGGCTCTTTGGCCAGGATGCCTTGCGTGGAAACAACGGTGGCGACGTCGATAGCGCCGGAATTCAACGCCAGCCGCGACAAAGGCCCGCCCATGTCCAGTGATTTGACGCTCTTGAAGTTGATGCCATAGACCGCCTTCAACCCAGGCAGGCCCAGTGCGGAAGTGGCGACTTCGGGTGGGCCACCCAACGTCAACTCACCCGAGACGGGCGCCAGGTCGGACAAGGTGTGCAAGTTGTACTTTTCGGCAGTCGTTCTGGTAACGGCCCAGGCAGTAATGGAACCCACAGAGGAAGGCTCGAGCAGTTGCAGGTCCGCCGGCAACTTCTGCTTCAAGGCACTGACGATTTGCTCCTGGCTGGTCAAGGCAGTTTTGCTGTCATAGAAACTCAGCAGCGACCCTATGTACTCCGGCACCACATCCACGTCGCCGTTCTCCAGCGCCTTGGCGATGATCTGGCGATTGCCCAGGTTAAGCCGGGTCTTGACGTCTATCCCTTGGTTTTTCAGGGCTGACGCATAGATGTTGGCGAGGATGGTCTGCTCGGAAAAATTGGCCCCGCCGATGGTGATGGACTGCGCACTGGCGAACGTGCTGCCCACCAACAGGCCCAAGCCCAGCAACAGTGAGGCCGAGAGCGGCAGACGAATCTTGCGTTGTGTTTTTTTCATTTTGATTTTTCACCTCTGCGGAATTAACGGGCACTTTCAAAGGCCCATGATCAAGTAGCGCTCAGCTCGATACCGCTCGCTCGCCATTTTCGAAGCATGAGTTTTTCTATGAGAGAGCAGATCCACTCGCTGACGATGGCGAGGGCCGACACCACCAATGCACCGCCAATGATCTGCGGGGTGTCATTGCGTCCAAGCCCGTCAATGAGAAACCTGCCGAGCCCGCCGAATCCCGCATAGGCGGCGATGGTGGCCGTTGCGATCAGTTGCACCAGGGCGGATCGGAACCCGGAAAAGATCAGCGGGAAAGCCAAAGGCAATTCGAGCTGGATAAACATCTGCGCTCTGCGCATCCCCATCGACCGCGCGGCCTGCTTCAGGGACGAATCGACTTGATCGATCCCGACATAAGTGTTGGTCAATATCGGCGGGATGCTCATGGTGACCAAGGCAATGATCACCGTGCTGGTTTCATAACCGATGACCATGATTGCCAGTATCACGATACCGAGCGAAGGCAATGCTCGCCCGATATTGAATACCCCGATTGCCACTTGCGCGCCTTTGCGATAGTTAGCCAACAGCACACCGAGGGGCAATGCTATTGCACAAGCGATGGAAAGACTCAAAGACACATAGTAAATATGCTCTGCCAGCCGAGTCAGAATTCCATTTTCACCCAACCAGTTTTCAGAAAGCGAAAACCACTGGCACACCTCTGCGAACATATCCATTAGCGCACCCACGGAACCAGCCACTTATCGATGGAATAAAATAGAAAGTCAAAACACAGCGCCAACAGCACCGTCAGGAACAAGCTGACCGCCACAGGCGTGGTGAAACTTTGCGCCAGGCCGGTAATGAACAGCTGGCCCAACCCACCTTGACCAATCAACGCAGTGACCGTGACCAGCCCGACCAAGGTCACCGATGTCGTTCGCAACCCCGCCAATAACGAAGGCAGCGCCAACGGAAGTTCAACCCCGAGGAATCGCTGCATGCGCGTATAGCCCAGCGCACGGGCTTCCTCCAGCACGTCCGGCGGATTGCTCGAAAGTCCCGCCAAGGTGTTCTGTAGAACAATAAGTAGGGAATACAGGCTCAAACCAATCACCGCCGTCGTCTTGGACAAACCGGTAAAAGGCATGATCAAAATAAACAGGGCCAGGGACGGCACGGTAAAAAGTATGCCGCTCAGATAAATCATCGGGCCCGCCAACCCGGGCTTCCACAACGTCAGCAAAACCATGGCGCCTGCTAACAACAGCCCGATGCACAGGCCCGAGATCACCAACTGAATATGATCCAACAACAGCTCAGCGATCTGCTGCCAGTTTTCAACGATCCAGGGCCAGTCAATCATTGCGCACTTCCGAAGCGGCTCGTATTGAGTGCGCTGTGAAGACTGGTAATCGAGAGACAACCGTCGTAACCGCCCTTCTCGTCCACCCGGACAACCACACCGATCGGGGCGGTCAGAATCTTGACCAGTGCGTGATGTAACGAGTCATTGTTCGAAACCGTTGTAAGTTCGGGCACAGGCCCATCCGAATCACTGACCCATTTCAACGGCGTGGCTTGATCGTCCAGCAGGAGCTCGAATGTGCAATCGATTTCATCCGCTGGAAGGTCAGCAACCTTCATGAGCGACAGTCTTTTCAGCAAAGGATCCTTGCCAATGAAGTTCTTCACGAACTCGTTGGCCGGATGGGCGAGAATATTTTGAGGTGTATCGAATTGAACAAGCTTTCCCTCGCCCTCGAAAATAGCGATCCGGTCAGCAATCCTGATGGCCTCCTCCATATCATGGGTCACCAGGATGATGGTCTTGTGCAAACGCCGCTGAAGCGCAACCAGTTCGTCTTGAAGTCGTTCGCGAATGACCGGATCGAGCGCCGCGAAGGGTTCGTCCATCAGGACAACCGGCGGATCCGAGGCCAACGCTCTTGCCAGCGCAACCCGACTTTGTTGCCCGCCTGACAACTGATTGGGGTAGCGGTCGAGGAACTCCGGCTGGAGTCCGACCAGGGAAATCAGCTCGCTCACCCGCTCACGGATCTTGTGCTTGCTCCAGCCCAGGAGCCGCGGCACAGCGCCAATATTTTCGGCAACCGTCTGGTGGGGAAACAAGGCTGAGCTCTGCATCATGAAGCCAATGCCGCGGCGAAGCGTCACGACGTCAAGCTCATCAGTCGCGACGTCATTGACATAGACGCGGCCGCTGTCCTGGATGTCCAGGCGGTTGATCATTCGCAAAATGGTAGTTTTGCCACAACCGCTGGGCCCGACAAATACGCAGATTTCCCCCTCACGGACATGCAGCGTCAAATCGCTCACGGCCATGCGCGGGTTGCCTTTATGGGTTTTCTTGATGGCTTCAAAACGTATCATTTCCGACGCCCTTAATATTTATTGCCTGGCAGGATGACGTGGACAATCCACGGGACTGACCAGATGCCTGTGCAACAATTGGAAGTAGCCGTGAATGACATAACCGTTGTTTCGAGCAATCCACTGTTCACGCCTGGCTCTGTACACCCGGGGTAAATAAAACCAGGGCAAGCCGGGAAGATCGTGATGAACCAAGTGCAGATTCAAATTCAGAAACAGCCAGCTCAAAAGGCCTGAGGACTCATTGATAACCGTGCGGTGTTCAGGGAGTGCTGACGGCCGATGTTCGTAAAACGACCGGATCATTGAAATGGACAGGGCTGGCAGCGAAACCAGAAAGATGTATTGCACGGCACTGACGGCGCTGTATTGCTCAACCACGGCCAACATCACCACAACACTCGGCACATGAACCGCCCATATCCGCCAGGTGCTTCGCCCCGTGAAAAACAGCCCCCTGATCTCGCTCCCCAGAAAGGACAGCACGGCCAATGGCGCGCCCATGAGCAAGCGACCGCCCAATGTCTTATCCGTCCACAGCAACGCTCTGACATAACCGGGTGACCGCAACCAGAAGTCGCGGGTGACATAGCGACTTTCCGGATCACGACCGGGCACTGTCAGGTCCGCATCGTGGTGATGCGCCAGATGCGTGTCTCTGTAAATATCGTAGGGGTACCACACCGCGAACGGCAGGAATCCGAGGGCTCTATTCAGCGCAGGCCAACGCGTCGGGTGGCCGTGGATCAGTTCATGCTGAATCGACAGCCAGAGCACGACCAGGGGAATCAGCACAACGATGGTGAATAGTTCGCCAAGCGCCCGTGCGTAGAATATGACCAGCGTCCACGCCAGGTAGAATCCGACCAGTAAAAGCCAGGTAGGCCATTCAGTCCGGCTGGTAAAAGTAGTGCTTAACTTAACGATTTCAGCTCGATGAGCTTCGTCCAAATAGTTCGGCATGATGCAAAGTCGCGATAAGGACTGTAGGCGCCCAGCCCCTCATGCTCCAAGCGGTAACCCTGTTACACGGGGGAATACTTGAAGGTGACTGGCCAGACTTACGGTATGGAAGTGCCCGATAACGCCGCTTCACATGGCATAGAGAAGAAATGCCAAGCCTTCGCTGATTGCACTGCAGGCTTCACTGTTGGCCTGGACGGGGAGAGGTTTGCCGGTGGTAGAGGGAACGGCAAGGGAGGCATTGCAACTGACGCGGATGACACCGGAATGAGAAATCCCATAAGCGCCGTCATAAGACGGAGCTTCAAGGCTGATTCGAGAAATTCGGGTGCCGGACATAGTCATACCATTAAATGATGTTGAACATATCCGGCGGTCCGGTTGAGGCAATCTAGCACGCCCATTAAGACGATCAAGGAATAAATTTACTTATACTTATTCCTTGAAAGAATATTTACTGCACAGCTTCTACGCGGCTCTCGCCTACAACGTCACAAACAACGCCGACGTCCAGACCCGCGATTGATCCCGCTGCCGGGCGCAGATGAACAAGGGGTGTTCACGCCCCCGCTCCAGCCCCAACCGGGCAAGGTCGACGTTCCCTTGCAGCTCGCGAGGCAGCGACGCGGCGGTGACCCTTTCCAGGGACACCTTCAACTCCGCACCCGGCAACTCTTCAACGACTTGCGACAGCGCCAGCAACCGCTCGCCGGGCACTTCCATCTGCACCGTAGGCGCATGCACGTAGGGCTGCGGTTCCGACGGATCGCCGACCTTGATGTAGTTGTCGATGCGGCTGTGAACCTGCAGCGTGGCGCCGGCCAGTTGCGACAGTTCGATTTCGATGCTGTCGGTATCGCCGTTGGTGTCGGTACGAAAGGCCAGGACCGTCGCGTCCTGGCGCCAGACGGTTTGCTCGGGGTGGTCGAGGCCCAACGCGTGGAACCCATTGATGACCGCGCCGGTGATGCGAATCTCGCCCGTCCAGTAGGCCCCGCGATAACGGTCCTTGATCCGTGCGCCGCCCAGGCGAAGACGGATACGTTGCGTGGAAAAACCCAGCTCCTGGTGCAGGTTGCGCGACCAGATCAGTTGGTCACCGTCGTACAGGTCGACCTGCTCCCAACCGGCCTCTCCCAGCAGTCGATAGTCCAGCGTGGCGGTTGACTCGGCAGTGAAGACCTCGCCCATGAAATGTTCACCCTGGCGCAGGCTGGCGAACGAGCGCTCGCCGGTCGTGGCAAAAGTGCGACGGGCCCGAAGGGCCTTGCCAACACTCGCACGATCAAAGCCGTCGGCCAACACACCGGTCAACCCGCCACGGGAACCAAACACCGCAGTGGCCGGAACGCCACCGCCGCAACGGCCCTGGTGTTCATCGCTATTGGCCGCAGCGCCCACCCGATAACCACGGGCCAGTGCCTCGGCGTAGACCCAATGGAACTGCCCCCAGGCCGAGCCGACTTCGATCAGTCGCTCAAGCTGCGGGTGATGCCAGTCAAGGTTGCAGCGGCGCCCACCCACGTGGGGCATCATCAGGTGGCCTTCGGGATCCTTGGCATAGGCGGCATACAACTCATCCACCGGCCAGGCGCCCGGCTTGATGGTACCGGCGGTGAATTCGTTCCATTCGAAGGAGCGCACCAGGCGCCCTTGATTGTCGAAGGGGAATTCAGGCTTGCGGTCATGCAGGAACACCACATTGCGATCCCCGCCCGCGCAGGAGTTACCGCACCACTCGGTGCCGGGGTAGCAGACGAACCGGCCCGGCTCATTGAGTTCATGGATCAGCCTCACCGCCTGGTCCCAACGCTGCTCGGTGATATTGAAGTCGTTGGCGGTGTAGCCCAGCACATCGAGCCCGGCGACATCACGCCCGTAGCTGAGGTTGTACAAGGTGTCGTTGGTGCCCACAGTATCATCGGAATGCACATGCAGGTCTGCGTAGAGAGGTCGCAAGGCAGTGCCCGCCGGATCGACCGTGACGAAAGCCTGAGCCCCACGCACGGACCGCGCATCCACCTCAGCCCACAAGCGCCATTCGCCCGGCGTGCCGAGGTCAACGCCCGCAATCCGGGCAATGGCCCAGCCTTCAGTGGCCAACGTGAACGGTTGTTGGCGCTCCTCGCCTTCAGGACCAACCAACGTCAGGCTGCCGTTGAGCGGCAACTGGCGGCAGGTGTTGCCCCAGGCGTCATCGGCCCTGAGCAGCACATCAAACGCTTCTCCGGCACTGACCAGTCGCGGCACGATCAACTGCAAACCGTGGGCGGGCCCAGGCACGATGTCGAGCAACGGATCACCCGGCACCTCGGCAAATTTCGAGCTGCCCAGCGGGTCGATGAACAGCCGGAAGCGGAAGTCTTTTTCAACGAAACTCTGCACCCGCGTACCCGCCCCGCCCTGGCGCCGATCACCCAGGCGAATGATCACCTTGTCGCCCGGATTCAGATAACCGTCGACGATATCGATGATGATCGCCTTCTGGAATGGCCGTTCGTGGCCCTTCTGGTCGAAGCGCACCTTGAGGTGTTGCACGGTGGCCTGGCTCTGGCCCGGAACGAGCTCGCCGGCCTGGTACTCCGCGCTGACATAGTTGGGGCCGGCCGGGTTCGAGGTCTGAAACAGCGCCCAGTCGGAGTAGAACTTGAAGGCCAGCTTGAGCCAGGCACCGTCGGCCAGACCGCTACCACCGACCTCGTAGACCAGGGTGATTTCATCCCACTGGCCGGCGACCAGCGTGTCCCGGTCGCAGTGAATACTGCCGAGGAACGGCCGTTGCTTGTTGCGCTCGTACAGGCCTTGAGGGGCGATGTAATCGCCGGCGTCGCGGGGATCGAACACGTTACTCACATGACACCTCGTGCAGTGGTCCACTGAAGGTTTGAGGGGGATTAAGACAATGGCGAGGCTTATTGCACGCGCCACTTCTGGTAATGACGCTCGATGCGTCGGAACACGAAACTCTCCATCAGCCAGGCAATCAGGCCGATCACGACGATGCCCAGCAGCACCTGGCTGCTGTTGCCGATCTGCCCGCCGGTGGAGACCATCCAGCCGATGCCCTGGGAGGCGCCGATCATTTCCGCCGCCACCAATGCCCGCCAGCCCTGGCTGAAGCCGATGCGCAAGGCGGCGGTCACGAAGGGCAACGAAGCCGGCAGGTAAACGTGGGCCAGCAGCTGCCAGGCGTTGGCGCCCAAGGTCCGTGCCGCGCGGACTTCACCGCCGCGAATGCTTTGCACGCCTTCCTGAATGGTCACCGCCATGGGGAACATCGCCGCGATGAAAATCACCAGGACGATGGAGACATAGCCCAGGCCGAAAATGATCATGATCAGCGGCGCCCAGGCGATCGGCGGGATCGCCATGAACAGGCTGTTGAGCGGGGAGCTGAAATCGCGGAAACGCGACGACAACCCACCCGCCGTACCCAGCACGACCGCGACGACGACCGCCGCGCAGAAACCACCCAGCTCCTCCAGGACGCTGGCCCGCAGGTGTTGCCACAGCGAGCTGTCGCTCAGCCAGCGTACGGCCTCGCGGGCAACATCCCAGGGCTGCGGCAGGATGTAGGTGGGAAAGCGGCTGGCCAGGGCCACCCAGATCAACAACAGGAACGGCAGCGAAGCCCATCCCCAGTTCGGTTTTGGCAAGGACATGACGGACTCAGTGCGTGGCTTTTTCCAGGTAAGCGGTATCCACGATCTGATCAGTCTTGAGCGTGGCATCGATAAAGCCCAGGTCATGGGAGTAATCCATCAGGCGTTGGATGAACTGGATATCCGAGGCCTGCAAGTCCGCCGACCAGCCCAGCCGCGTACGGGCCTGGGCCACAATGGCCTCCGGAGCGATGGTCTTGCCACCCAGGCCTTGCACCGCTTCAAGCTTGAAGGCCTCGGCGATGAGCCGGTTCGACTCGGTGGGATGCTCGTTGAGAAAAGCAATGGCCTTGCGATGGGCACGCAGCAGCTTGACCACATCATCGGGTCGCTCCTGCAAGGTTTTCGGCAAGGCGATCACCACGTACCAGGGGTACTGTGGCAGCGCCTGGTTGACATCCAGCAGGATCCGGCTCGAACCGCGCAGCACTGACTGGCTGACGAACGGTTCCCAGGAAAATGCCGCGTCGACGATGCCGCGCTCCAGGGCCGCATTCATGTTGCCGGGCGGCATATCGACGATGTCCAGGTCCTTGTCAGGATCAAGGCCGGCCTTTTCCTTGAGCACGTAGCCGCGCAGCAGCACATCCATGCCACTGCCCTTCTTGACCCCGGCCAGCTTCTTGCCCTTGAGTGCTTCCAGGTCGGTGATCGGGCTTTTGCTATCGACAATCACGGCGGCCTGACCGTAGTTGACCTTTGCCAGGATCCGGCTCTGCAAGCCTCGGGAAAACCACTGATACACCGGCGGCGTCCCGACATAGGCCACATCCAGTTCACCGGCGGCCAAGGCCTGCTGGATCACCGGGCCGTCGCCCAACGCCTTGAGGTCGACGTCCAGGCCCTCCTCGCGGTAGAACCCCTGCTTGTCGGCGATCAACGCCGGCGCGTTGGCCATGGCAAAGACGTAGCCGATACGCAAGGGTTTATCCTCGCCAGCCACGGCAAAAGCGCTGCCTGCCAAAGTGGCAACAGACAAGGAAAGGGCAAGCAGCGAACGTTTGATCATGCTGTCATCTCAAGTCGGGGGGTGGAAAAAACTGGAGCCTGGGGCGCGTCCATGACCTGGGAAATGCGCTCCATCAGCTCATTGCGATAATCCAGAAAAGCCGGCAGGCGGCGGGTGTGCAGGTTGGAGCGAGGACGCGGCAGGCGGATCTGAAGTTCGCTATGAATACCGCCAGGGGCGATGTTCAACACGATGACCCGATCCGCCAGGAACACCGCTTCGTCGATGTCATGGGTAATGAACAACACCGTCTGGCCGAGTTCGGCCCAGATACGCAGTGTCTCTTCGTTCATGCTGTTGCGACTGATGGCGTCCAGCGCGGCGAAGGGTTCGTCCATCAGCAGCACACTGGGTTCGAGTGCCAGGGTCCTGGCCAACGAGACACGTTGCTGCATACCGCCGGACAGTTGATGCGGCAAGCGATGCGCCGCCTTTTCCAGGCCCACCAGACGCAGGTATCGCAACGCCTTTTCGCGCTGCTGCGCTTCGCTGGCCTGGGCGCTCATCCGCAGGCCAAAACGCACGTTTTCCAGGGCACTCAACCAGGGAAACAATTGCGGCGACTGGAACACATAACCCAACTCCGAACGCTCTGGCCGCACCGCGGTCTGGTTGATGGTGATATGCCCGCTCTGCGGTTGCACGAAACCCGACAACAGGTTCAGCAAGGTGGTTTTCCCGCAGCCGGATGGCCCGAGGATCGCGACGAACTCCCCGGGCTGAGCGTTCAGACTGAACGAGGAAAACACCCGATGCCCGTTGGGGTAACTGAAGCTGATATCAGCAACTGTCAGGGCATCGGCTAGCGGCGGTCGGTGCGGAAGGGTCTGGGGCATGGCAAGTGTCGTCAGGTCGTTTACAATGGCAATGCCTGACATAATACGTATTAATACAAGTACGCCCAATAACCTATTTTTATAACCTTAGAAGTGACGGCCCTGCCCCACTGAAGGAAGCTCACAGTGTCTACGTCCATTCTTCGTGAAAGCACCACCTCACTCTACGAACAGATCGCCCAGCGGTTGCTGGAGGAAATTCAGCGCGGCGACTACGAACCCAGCGGCAAGCTGCCGTCCGAGGCGCAGTTGGGCGAGCGGTTCGGAGTGAGCCGCGTCACGGTTCGCCTGGCGGTCGGCAAACTCAGCGACGACGGCGTAGTGGAGCGCAAACAAGGCAAGGGCACGTTCGTCGCGGCCAAGCAAGTGCGCCACGGCCTGGATGCGTTGCGCAGTTTCCATGAAGCGCTGTTGCTCCAAGGACTTCAGCCGACCATGCAAGTGGTCAGCCATGCCTTGCAGGCCGTTCCCGAGGCATTGCGTGAATTATTTGAAAACGCTGAGAACTGCCTGCTGCTGGAACGGCTGCACTCTGTCGATGACGACCCCATCGCTTTGGGCCGCAGCCATTTACCTGCCGAACTGGCCGAGGTGGCCTGGGCTGAAGTCGAACACCAGCCGATCTACTCCATTCTCGAGTCCATCATCGGGATGCCGGTCATCCGCGCCGATCTGGCAATCCGTGCCCAGGAGGCCGACAAACACCTAGCCGGCGCACTGCACATCAAACGCGGCGCGGCGCTGCTGGTCATGGAGCGCACGTCCTATTTCGCCGACGGCCGCTGCTGCGACCGTACGATGTTTTACATCCGACCGGAACGTTATGCCTTCGTCCTCAGCGGAGTGTTCAAATCTGCTTCGGGCGGTTGATGGCAAGGCTTGGCCAACACTCTTTTGGATATCCACTTACCTGGCTGTTTGGTTTTGTCGACTGACGAAACCTCGACCCTGCGTCTCGGGCACAGTATCATTCTGAACACCGTTCAGATTTTACCCGGCCTCGCTACCAGTCCCAGCTCCTCTAGCACCGAGGATCTCGCCAGAAAGAGGATATAGCCCCCATGTCACTGTCCATCAACGTCAATATCGATATAACCGCTAAGGTTGCAATTCCCGGCCCGCTGCACCTGGCCTGCTCGGTGTACCTGCCTGACCCCGCAGACCTGCCCAAGCGCCCGACAGTGATATTCGCGGTACCCGGAGGGGGTTATACAAGGCACTATTACGACCTGCATTTTGCGGGGCATGAGCATTACAGCGAGGCGCAATACCATCGTCAGAAGGGTACGGTTTTCATCTCTTGCGACCATCTTGGCGTGGGTGACAGCAGCCTGCCGGACCCGACGCTGATCACTTTCGAAGTGCTGGCCGCCGCCTATGCCGCCACCGTCACCGAGCTGGTCAGGCGTATAAAACAAGGAACGATCGCCCCCCGCTTTCCCGCCGTGGAAAATCCCACCGTCATCGGTATCGGGCAATCCATGGGGGGCTGCGTCACGATCCTCACCCAGGGTCAGCACGCTGTGTTCGATGCCATCGTGCCCATGGGCTACAGCGCCATTCACACGGTGATGCCGCAGCGCACGGAAGCGGATCGTCAGCGGGCAATCGATGCTCGTCATGCGCCAAGGGACACCAGGCTGGAGACCCTTTCCGTGGAAGAATCCAGTCGATCCATCGCCGATTATGTCTATCCCTTTCATTGGGAAGATGTCCCGCAGGACATTCTCGACGCGGATATGGCAGGCGGTTATCCCATTCGAACGAATCCGCCACCCTGGGGGAGCGCAACGATTCCGCCTTGCGCTACGTTGATGATGGGCCCCGGTGTCGTTTCAGCGGAGGCCCGTGCGGTTCTTGTGCCGGTACTGGTGGTATCCGGCGAGCGAGATACGGTACCCGATCCCCACGCAGAGCCTTGCGCGTTTCCGGCGTCCAGGGACGTGAGCGTGTTCGTGGTACCGCGCATGGCCCACATGCATAACTTTGCTTCGACGCGACAAGTGCTTTGGCAACGTACCCACGACTGGTCGAAGATGATTGCCAATGCGCGATATTGACCGTAATGCTGTTCACTTAATGCGTATGAACTCATCGTGGCGAGGGAGCTTGCTCCCGCTTGAGTGCGAAGCGCTCACAAAAATAGGGCTGCTTCGCAGCCCAGCGGGAGCAAGCTCCCTCGCCACGGGTTCAACGGTGTCCTTAAGTAAACAGCATTACGATATTGACCGGGATTGTTGACTCCAGAGCCTTCCCGCAGCTTCATGCTCAATAATGAAGCTGCGGGAGGCGCCATCCTGCTCACCAACCCCGCACATCAGCCCGCGCATCAGCCCCGCACATCAGCCCTCGTCATTTACCCAGCGAACAAAACGCTGCAACGGATTGAAACCGTCGTGGGGCAAGCCGGCTTCGACGCCAGCCGAACCGCCGATGTTGACCACCCGCTGTACCCCGGCGCAAGCCAGCAGATCGCGCAGTTCGGCCTTGCGTTGCGGCGGGTAGACACCGACCGTCTGCGTGGCCACATTAACGTAACGAATCGCATCGCGCAGGTCATTGACCTGAACCACATTGACGATCTTGCCGTCGGGATGAAAGTCGACCGGGTCCTCGGAGCGAATCACCACGCCTTCGCCACCATAGCCGCCCCATACACGATAAGTCGGTTCGAGCATGCGCAAGCCATCGATCTCGTCGCGCAACCCACTTGGGACTTTGGGGCCCACGGCTGACGCCATCGGACGCTCGACATTCATCCGTTGCTGCAACAGCGCACAGTAGCGATCCACCTGCTCGGTATCGCCTTCGATGAACTGAAAACGGCTGGAAGCGCATGCTTGCTGGTTCATCAACGTGGCATCGAATGCAGCCTTTTCGGCGACCGCCGCGAGGGTCTCCTGCGACTCGAACACTTCTCGACCGATCAATGAAATAGAGGTTTTCGGGTCGAACGAAATCAGTTCAAAGCCGGGACCGATGTATTTGCTGACACTGCGGATCGCCCCCTCCCCACCCCACGCAACCACCTTGTCGAAAAACTGTGGGCGGAACAACGCGCCTTCCACGTGCTCGTCTCCACCACGCCAGTAAGCGGCAGAAAACGAGCGCGTCAGTGGATGGCCGGGAGCCACCGCCGCCATGCCTCGCAGTATCGCGGGGGCGGTGAACAGGTCGTTGGATGGCAGCTTCAGCAGATGTACCCCTTTTGTCAGGGCGCCACGTACGACCGTCAGCGCGGAAACGCCTGGAGCGTTACCGGCAACGATATGAATCAGCCTGGGTGGAAAGGCTCGAATGCGTGTCTGCCGCCCGCTGGGCGCATCACTGATCAGCCGCCAGCCGTCGACCACGTCTGCACCGCCCAGCTCAGTGCGGATCTGAAACTCAAGGCTTGCGCGGTTGAATGGAGCGCCGATGTTTTCATAGGAGAATTCCATGATGTGGCGCGGCAGCGTGCCGGTTTTCAGTGAGTTTTCCAGGGCCTCGGCGACCAGCCCCTGAGGATCGGCCCTGAGCCATTGGCCGGTCTGCTCAAGCACATCCATGATTTCACTGATCGGCGTATTGAAGGCCGGGCCGGGCTGGCCCCGCGACCAGACCAATTGGTCGAGATCGAGCTTCGGTGTGGCGAAGCGTGCATTCGCCGGCCCGAACTCGAGGTCGGCGCCGCTGACCGTTTCGCCTTTGATGATGTGGCAAATGGAAACTGCAGCGGCGGGATTAGGTTGTCCAAGAGAAGTGCTCATTCTGCGAGGGCTCCGCGAATATAGGCGTCGATGGTGCCGGCACAACCGATGTGGTCGTCCTGGCCGATCTGGGCGAAACGGGTGATGTTGTCGAGCAGGGTCGGGCCATGTCGCCCACAGGGACATCTGTCCGAGAAATCGATCGTGACCTTGTCTCCAGTGATGACTCCGCCCCACCGGCCTTCAAACAGCAGATCAAGAAAGGCAAAGCGTCCGGTGGCCTGCCCCTCGGCGTCGGCATCAGCCTGGCTCAGCAGACGCTCGCCGATTTCATCGGTAATCAACCAGATCAGCCCGGGAGCCCGGTGGTAGCGTCCCGCCTCGCAACGCGGCATCAGCTGCGCAAGTTCAGTCATGCCATAAGCGGCCGGGCGGATGACGTCACCGTAGAAGCGCTGGACCTGCTCCTTATAGTCATCCGGCAACGCCACGCCCTTGATGCCCCCACCGGCCTGGACAATGCTCTGCGGATGAAACTCGCCATCGCCAATCCCCCGCTCCCGCGCGCACTGGATGATTGTCATGTGCTGTGACCAGAGCCCCGCAACCATGATCGGCTCATGCCGATGGTCCAGGATGAGATCGGCCAGCTTGCGCATGTCAGCCGTGCCCTGGGCTGCCTTGAGCGCCCCTGCCGACTCGAAGGCCTTGATTTCTTGGGGCGTGGCGGTGCCCTCGGCGATGCTCTTGCGCATGGCGGCGGCGCGACTGACGTCGCGGATCAGCAACGGCTCCTCGGTAAGCGCATACATCGCACCCGGCTTGCCCCAGTTGATCCGGCCGATCTGAGCCGACTCGATCGCGCTGTTGTAACCCTTGATCGGCCCCAACCAGAACAACGGACGATTGGGCTCGGCCCGGACAAAGGGCCAGCCAGTGGCGTATTTGAAGTGAACGGTCTTGTTTTCCTGATCACCAGCGGTTTGATTGAGGAACGAACATTTGCCACTCGTGCCGCTGGTGGCCAGAGGGCGATGGCCGGCCGCGTAAAGCCGGTCAAGCCACTCATCGACGTTACGCACCCCGCTGACATCGACGTTGCTCACGTCCGCTACCGATAACGTCTGAAGCCATTGCAACATACGATCCCAGCGATTGTTGTCGATGAATGACTGCGGGTAAGACTTGTACACGGTATGGGCGAACAGTAAGGGCACCAGGTCATCGAGAGTCTTGATCTCGGTGAGTCCGGCTTCCTCGGCACGATTGCGCAATAAAGGAATCTGCTTGACCCGTTCTTCAAACAGTTCCCGGGCCGCCTGAATCTGCATGGCATGCACCGTGTCCTGCGGCTGATCAAAAGCGCTATCAGGGTCGAGTATCTGTGCCAACAATTGTTTGCGTACGGAAGACATTTGATCGTTTCCCCATTTTTGTTCTTGTTGATGGAGGGTGGAAAATCGAAGCCATATATTTTCCATAGGAAATTAATAGACCTTTTTCCTTAATCCGTCAATCGCCCAACCGACCACCGAGACGTCCTGCAATTATCAGCAGATAATGCCAATCCGATCGGACTCCTATCATTCAGAAGGCCGAAATGACAGAGGGCTTTTGGCTACTGGTTAGCAAATGCTAACCTATCAACTCTCTTTACCGGGGGGCATCCGTATGACAGCAATCACTAACCAATCCGCGCACCTCTCGCAGTTGCTGGGCGCCCTCGGCGACCCAACCCGTCGCAGTCTTTTCGAGCTGCTGGTGCAGCGCGCACGGTCAGTCGGTGAGCTGGCGCAGTGCGTGCCCGTTACCCGATCTGCAGTGTCCCAGCATCTGAAGGTGCTCAAGGAAGTTGGACTGGTGGGAGAAACCAAGGCCGGTCAGCAGAACATTTATGCAGCCAGCGAACAGGCCCAGGGATTGCTGACTTGTCTCGGTAGCTATGCGCAGGATCTGTGCAGCCAATTGGCGGGCGGGACGCCGGCTACCCTGGACACCGGGACACTCCAGGTCGCAGCGCCCGCCGAAACAGGAAATGAGATCCCTGAACCGGAAGACCTGACGGATGTGAATTGGGCGGTTATTTCCGATGAAGTGGCGCCAGACGTCGTCAGGCTGGTGGCGCGCATGTTCATCATGGGCAACCGCCTGGACAAGCTGTTTACCCGAACGGCTGCCGGGCATGGCCTCAACATCGGTGAAGCAATGATCCTGGGAACGCTGCGACGCCTGGGCGATGAGCAGCTGTGTACGCCCACGCAACTGGGCAAAAGCTCGCTGATTTCCCTGCCAGGCATCGCCAAGCGCCTGAACCGCCTGGAGCATCTCGGCCTGGTGGAACGGGTCGTGGATGAACTCGATCGCCGATCGGTCAAGGTTCGCCTGACCCCAAAGGGACAGCAGGTATTTCTAGCGATCAGCCACGAACAGTTCACCCACAACTACGCTGCTTTCTTTCGGCTCCCCCCGGCGCAGCGCAGCCAGCTGGACGAGACACTGGGCTTCCTGCTGCGCGAGTTACCGGCCATACCGTGAGCGCGGCCCGCGGCCGATATGACCACCCGCTGCGATGCGCACTTAAGGACATCGCTGACCCCGTGGCGAGGGAGTTCATATGCCTATAAGTGGCCGGTATTACGGCAAGGCCAGCGAAGATCAGACGCGCCCGTTGACCGCAATCGCCGCACCCGTCACGGCTGCGGCGGCATCGGACGCCAGGAACAGAATCACCTCAGCGATTTGCGACGGCTGGACCCAACGCGTGAAGTCGGCGTCAGCCATGTCCGCACGGTTTTGCGCGGTGTCGATAATCGAGGGCAGGATCGCGTTGACCGTGACGCCGTGATCCTTGAGCTCCTCCGCCAAGGCTTCCGTCAGGCGCATGACACCGGCCTTGGAGGCCGCATACGCCCCCATGCCCATGGCAGCCTTGTGGGCGGCACCGGCGGAAATATTCACAATACGCCCAGCCGGGCTGGCTTTCAGGTGCCCGAGGGCTGCCTTGCAGGCGGTCGCTGCTGTACGCAGGTTCATCTGGTACAGCAAGTCCCAGGTCGCCAGATCGCCCTCTTCCAGGGTTTCCCAGCGAAACCCGCCCGCCACGTTGATCAGTGCGTCAACGTGGCCGAAACGCTGGCTGACGTCATTCAAGGCGCGGCTCGCCGTTTCCAGGTTCGTCAGGTCGACGTCACCCAGCAACAGCTGGCCATCGAACGCCTTGGTCACTGCCGGCGAGGCGCTCGGCGCCCGGTCGACCAGTGCAACCTGCCAACCAGCCTGGACGAACGCCTGGCCTACCGCGACGCCCAGGCTGCCAAAGCCACCGGTGATCACTGCTGTCTTGCTCATGCCTTGTCTCCTACGATCGATAGCCTGTCAACGTCCCTTGAAAACCGGTTTGCGCTTTTCGCGAAAGGCGTTGACGGCTTCCTGGTGGTCTTCGGTCTGATTGGACAGCGCCTCGTAAGCCAGTGAGGCATCGATCACCGAATGCACGATATGCTTGAGACTGATGTTGATCGACAGCTTGGTCCACTCGATCGCCTTGGAAGCCCCGGTGGCCAGGCGCAGCGCCATCGCCTGCACCCGCTCATCCAGCTCGCCGGCCGGGACCGCGTGATTGATCAGACCGATCCGTTCCGCTTGCTCGCCGGTCAGCAGGTCCCCCGTGAGCAGGTATTCCTTGGCCTTGGCGTAACCAACCAGTTGCGGCCAGATGGCGGCCCCGCCATCGCCGGCGACGAAGCCGACTGCCACGTGCGGGTCGCCGATCTTGGCCTCCAGGGTCGCGTAGCTCAGGTCACAGAACAGCGCCAGCGTTGCCCCCAGGCCAATCGCGTGACCATTGATTTTGGCAATGATCGGCTTCGGGCAATCGAGCATGGAAAAAAGCACCTGTTTTCCGCGTCGCGCACCGTCGATGAAACGCTGCGGCTCATCGATGACCAGCTGCATTTCCTCGATATCACCGCCGGCGCTGAAGGCGCGTCCGGCGCCGGTCAGGATCATCACCCGAACGCGCGGGTCGTGGCTGGCCTCGGTGAACACCCTGGCCAGCTCGGTATCGATGTACTCATCGATCGCATTAAGGGTATCAGGGCGATTGAAGGTAATGGTCAAGATGCCCTTGTCATCGCACTCCAGCTTGAGCGCTTCGTAACTTGCGAAATCCATCGGAGAATCCTCTGCCGGAATCATTGGCCGGCGGTCATTTGTTATTTTTGTGCGTCAACGGATCGATCAGACTTCGATCATCATAAAGTCAGTTTTGGCAGCACCGCATTCAGGGCACATCCAATCCTCTGGAATATCTTCCCAGCGCGTTCCCGGCGCGATGCCTTCGTCCGGCATCCCCAACGCCTCGTCATAAAAAAAGCCACAGAAAAAACATTGCCATTGTTTCATGTCGACTCCCTATTTAATGGTCCATACCAGTGGAAGGTGCAACATCCCATTGACCATTCCGGAAGCGGTCCGGGGTGTTTCGCCCGGCTTGATCTGGAAGTCGGGAATGCGCTTGAGCCATTCCTGGAGAAACACCTTGATCTCGGTTCGGGCCAGGAATGAACCCGGGCAGCGATGCGGGCCATTGCCAAAGTTGGCATGGACCACCGGCTTGCGGGTCAGGTCGACGGTCATCGGGTCGGCAAACCGCCGCTCATCCAGACCGAACAGCGCACTGGGCACCTGGATCTGGTCACCCTCTTTGAGCGCAACGCCGTTGAATTCAAAATCGCTGGTGACCACCCGGGCCGTATTGGTGACGCCATGACGACGGATCAGCTCATCCACCGCGCTGAGAATCAGCTGCGGATCGTCGATCAGTTGCTGGCGCTTCCCGGGGTTCTCGGCCAGGAACCGGCAAATGAAGCTCATCATTGCCGCCACCGTATCCAATCCCCCGAACAACACGACGATCAGCATCCCGAACATACGCTCCGGCCTGATTGGCTGGCCGTCGATCTGGGCGTTGACGATCAGGCTGATCAGGTCCGTGCCCGGCTTAGCGGTGCGTTCCTGGATCCATTTGCCCAGGTAAGCCTGCAGCAGATGCTGGGACTGCGTCCGCTCGTCCGCATCGCCCCGCACCGCCATTTCAGCCATGTCCAGCAGTTCGAGTCGATCTTCGCTGGGTAAGTCCACCAGACGCAGGAAGATCAGGATCGGCAGCAGCTTGGCGAAGTCATTGACGAATTCACACTCACCCCGGGCGACGAAGCCTTCGATCAATTCAATGGTCAACGCCCTGACATCAGCCTCCATCGAAGCAATGGCCTGGGGCAGGAATGCGGGTGTGATCAGGTTGCGGTAAGCGGTGTGCTCCGGGGCGTCCAGCTCCAAGGGCACCAGCGTCACCATGGGCGATGGCGGGACATTGACGTGCCGATGAGAGAATCGTGCACCGTCTTTCTGGATGACCTCAATGTCATCGGCCCGCGTGGCGATCCAGTGCCCCCCGTTATAAGGCGACCAGACGATGTCCGGCCCCTCGTGCAGGGTTTTCCAGGCAGCATGTACATCGCTTTCGCCACCGGGTGGATGCATGAAATCAAAATCGACCACCCGTTCCGGTGGTACATGATCGGGAACGATCCAGGTTTCAGGGTAGGTCACGGCGCTTCCCTCCTCCGCCGGCCCAGAGAGGGCCGGGACTATTGTTATTGTTTTACTGCGGGTTCGATTGTGCGGCGCTCGATTGTTCAGGCGGTCTTACGATGCCTTTGGTGGGCTTAAACCGGATCCCAGGTAAACACATCGCCTGAGCGTTCGACCGGAACGAAAGACCCCTTGAGCGCAGGCATGCCATGCTCGGCCAGGCTCTGCGGAGTCCAGCCTTCGGAGCGTTGCACCGAGCGGATCGGTCGAGGCTGGCTCATCAGGAAAATTTCGTTATTGCGTACCGCGAAGACCTGGGCGTTGACCTCCGCAGCCTGGTCGCTTGCCAGGTACACGCAGATCGGCGCGATTTTCGCTGGGGTCATCTGCTTGATTTTTTCAACGCGGGCCTGCTGCTCCGGGGTATCGGTCGGAATGGCGCCGATCATGCGGCTATAGGCGAATGGCGCGACGCAGTTGGAGCGCACGTTGAATTTCTCCATATCCAGCGCGATGGACTTGGAGAGCGCCATGATTCCGAGCTTGGCGGCGTTGTAGTTGGCCTGGCCCAGGTTGCCGATCAAACCCGAGGTGGACGTCATGTGCACGAAGCACCCGGACTCCTGCTCCTTGAAATGATTGGCGGCGGCGCGGCTGACGTAGAAACTGCCGTACAGGTGCACCTTGAGCACCGCGTCGAACTCCTCGGCGGTCATCTTGTGGAAGAACCGGTCCCGCAGGATGCCTGCGTTGTTGACCACTACGTCGATCCGTCCGAAGGTCTGGACAGCCTGGTCGATGAGGCGAGCGGCAGAGCCTGGATCAGACACACTGTCGGTGTTCGCGACGGCCTGGCCGCCGGCAACCTTGATCTCATCCACGACTTTCTGCGCAGGCCCGACATCCTGACCTTCGCCGCTCACTGAAGCGCCGACGTCATTGACCACGACCTTCGCACCGTGTTGCGCCATCAACAGCGCGACCTCTCGACCAATACCACCACCGGCCCCGGTGACCACTACCACCTTGCCTTCAACCATACCTGCCATGCCCGCTTCCTCGATTGTCGGTGTCCACCTCTCAGGCGCTGTCAGATCCCTGTGCCCGCCGCATGCCACAGGGATGAGGCTATCAGGCCTGAGAGAACGCCAAGCCAGATTACTGAACACCATTCAAATATGCAAACGAACAACGAAGCGAAACGCAGGAAACTTTTACCGGATGACTGGAATCCTTCTATATATGGACAGTACGGTTCGTATAATCGGTCGAATCGCCTATATTAAGCACTGCTTATAGATCAGTGGGGTTTGTAAACGGCATTTGGTATGATGCACAGGCGAACGAAGAGCACCGCCCTGGATGCCACGATCATCCCAAAGCGGTCGAGTTTGATAATTATGAATAGGGAAAACGATGTGGATGAAATAGCTGAGTCCCAACCCTCGATGGGCCCGCGCTCTGTTACGCGCATCCTGGGCCTGTTTGAAACCTTGTCCAAGTCCGTTGACGGCCTGTCGCTTGCCGAGCTGAGCACTACGCTTGAGTCGCCTAAAAGCAGCCTGCTGACCTTGCTCCGCCCGCTGGTCGCCGAGGGATACCTGAGCCACGGCGGCAATCGCTATCGCCTCGGTCCGTACATCTACCGTCTGGCGGGCGATATTCTCGCGACGCGCAACTTTCCCAAACTCATGCGTCCCTTCCTCGAAGAGCTGGCGGCCAAGTCCGGTGAAAGCGTGTACCTGTCGGTCATCGACATGGACACGCAGATGGTCACTCACATCGATGGCATCGACTCGCAGAACCCGGTTCGCTACGTCTCTCCACTGGGCGCGCCAAGGCCACTGCATTGCACCGCACCAGGGCGCCTGCTGCTGGCGTTCCAGGATGAACGCACGCAGGAAACCTACCTCAAGACCGCCAAGCTCAAAGCCATGACCTGGCGTACCGTGACGGACAAGGCGACGCTGAAGAAACAGCTCAAGGACATCCGCGAGAGCGGCGTATCCATTAGCATCAGCGAACTGTCAGAGGGTGCCGCCGGCATTGCCGTACCGGTCTATCACACCGACGGCTCAGTGGCCGCCGCCCTGGTGATCGCCGCGCCTGCCGAACGTATGCAGCACAAGCTCAATGAACTGCGTGAGCTGCTCGTAAGCGTGGCGACCGAAGCGTCGGGCATCCTTTGACAGGAAGGCTGACCTGACCCGTCGGGACAAACGCCGATCCCCTGTGGGAGCGAGCTTGCTCGCGATGGCGGCCTCGCGGGTGTATGGTTTTTTGAGTGGGGACATATCCGTTGCTGCGGTAACGGCTGCTTATGGTTCCGCTTTTACAGCGGGTCACTTTTGGAAGAGCGCCAAAAGTAACCAAAAGCGCCTCGCCCCACCACTGGGCACCTCGCTTACGCTCGGTGTTCCCTCACTCCGGCATTGCT
>Ga0209795_10000047_pt1 | contig 121995 bp, 100 predicted proteins | sample AgamicOrMarz_FD_187166 | JGI IMG/M metagenome (GOLD analysis project Ga0209795, IMG submission 187166) | Agave microbial communities from Guanajuato, Mexico - Or.Ma.rz (SPAdes) (version 2) | ecosystem: Host-associated > Plants > Phyllosphere > Phylloplane/Leaf | place: Guanajuato, Mexico... | reverse complement strand
GGCTGTTGGCGCCGTTGCCGTTTGGATGGGCTTCGTTGTCCAGCAAGGTGTAGCTATAACTCACCACACCAGTGGCTGCGTTGAAGCCGGTGATGGTCAGGGTGTTGCCCAATGCGGTGGTGATGGACTGTGGGAAACCCGCCGCCACGCCACCGGTCACGACATTGATGCCGCCGACGCTCAGGGTCTGTACACCGTCCAGCGCGGTGATGGAGAAGGTGCCGCTTTGGGTCAGCGCCGACGCATCGGGGCTGCTGCCGTCGCCGAGGTTTTTCTCTTGGAGCGTCAGCTCGCCGCCCTCTTTGTCGAGGCCGGTGATGATGACGGGATCGTCATTGTTGTGGACTTGCAGCACCAGATTCGCCGTGCTGGTGTCGCCGTCGGCATCGGTCAGGGTGTAGGTAAACGTCTCGCTGCCGTTACCGCCGCCGTGCAAACCTTTGAAGTCCGCATCAGCCGGGTTGAGGGTGTAGGTGTAGGAACCGTCGGCGTTGAGGATCAGCGTGCCGTAGGTGCCGGTGAAGGTGCCGGGTGTGATCGGGCCGGAAGCCACATGGTCGGCGCCTTGAGTGTCGTTGGGCAGCACATTGCCGGTCAGGGTCAGGTGGGTTTCCGACGCGGTGCTGGCGTTACTGTCATCGACGGCTTTAGGTAGGTCGTCGACGATATTGACGTCCAGGTTGGCATTGGCCGTGGTGCCGTTATCGTCGGTGACCACCACCGCAAACTGTTCACTGAGGCTGTTGGCGCCGTTGCCGTTTGGATGGGCTTCGTTGTCCAGCAAGGTGTAGCTATAACTCACCACACCAGTGGCTGCGTTGAAGCCGGTGATGGTCAGGGTGTTGCCCAATGCGGTGGTGATGGATTGTGGGAATCCCGCTGCCACGCCACCGGTGACGACGTTAATACCGCCGACGCTAAGCGTTTGTACACCGTCCAGCGCGGTGATGGAGAAGGTGCCGCTTTGGGTCAGCGCCGGCGCATCCGGGCTGCTGCCATCGCCGAGGTTTTTCTCCTGGACGGTCAGCTCGCCGCCCTCTTTGTCGAGGCCGGTGATGATGACGGGATCGTCATTGTTGTGGACTTGCAGCACCAGATTCGCCGTGCTGGTGTCGCCGTCAGCGTCGGTCAGGGTGTAGGTAAACGTCTCGGTGCCACTACCGCCGCCATGCAACGCGACGAATTGCGAGTCGCTGGTATTCAGGGTGTAGGTGTACGTGCCGTTGGGGTTGAGCACCAGGGTGCCGTAAGTGCCGGTGAAAGTGCCGCCGATGATCGGCCCGCTGTCGGGGCCGGTGGGAATACGATCGGCGCCCTGGTGATCGTTGGGCAACACGTTACCCGTCAGGGTGAGCAGGGTTTCCGACGCCGTATTCGGATGGCTGTCGTCCACCGCCTGTGGCACATCGTCGGTGATGTTGACGTCCAGGGTGCCCGTTGCCGTGTCGCCGTCAGTGTCGACGGCCACGACCGGGAACTGCTCGGCGATGTTATTGGCCCCGCCGCCGGCAGGATGGATTTCATTGTCGGTCAGGGTGTAGGTGTAGCTGACCACCCCGGTAGCCGGGTTATAGCCGGTGATGGTCAAGGTGTTGCCAAGGGCCGAGGTAACGGACTGCGCAAAGCCTGCGGGCACGCCACCGGTAATCACGCTGATGCCGCCGATGCTCAGGCTGGCCAGCCCGTCGGGGGCGGAAATGCTGAAGGTGCCGCTTTGCACCAGGGCACTCGGATTGCTGGCGCTGCCATCGGCCAGGTTGGCCTCATTGGTGGTCAGTTCGCCGCCTTGAACGTCTACTCCGTCCAGGATCACGGGATTGTCGGGAGGCGTGACCGGCGGCACGGCAGTGTCGTTGCCGTTGTTGTCCGGCTCGGCGGCCAGGCGCAGCTCGGGGAATTCAGGGATGCCATTGAACCCGGCGGTAGGGAAGCCGATCTGCGGTTCGACCCGCCCACCCACTTCTTCCAACAGCACGAAACTGTGCCCGCCGCCCAATCCGCCCGGCGCGTTACCGGCACCGGGACCTGCGGCGGTGGCTTCGCCGGTCTGGGTCGGGTCGGCGCCGGCGGCGATGGCTTGTTGCAGTTTCTGCACATCGGTCAGTTGCGCGTCACTCGGTGTCGCCGCTTCCGGGGTATCGACATGGGGTGCCTGGTTGGCGAGCAACTGCGGGGTCAGGGTGAGGTTGCTTCCACGCCCCAGGGTCAACTCATGACCGTTCTGCAAATGCACCGCCACGGCCCCTTCGGCACCGGTGACCAGATGCTCACCGGCATAGAGCCGATCGCCCTCGACCAGAGGCCGCCGCTGGCCGCCCGCCGTTTCTGCGAAAACCTGCCCTACCACTTTGCTGACGGTACCGATGAGCGCTGCCATGTGCCTTCCTCCGTTGCCAACCGCAGTCGGCACCTGTGTGGGTGAAGAATCCGTCCTCAGAGGGGCGACCGGCAAAGCTGGAAAATCTGCCAGCTTTCGCGGGGATCAGAGGCGCTAGCTATTCGCCACAACGACAAAAAACCGTCGCCTAACACCGCCTCGCATTTCGCCCTTTCGGCATTTCTTCACGTCGTTCAAAAAATTGCATGGAACTTTTTTTGACGCCTAAAAGCCGACAGAACCCGCAGATTCAAAGGCTTTCGCTTTGAACAATGTGCCGGATTCGAGTAACCACATAAGTTTTTTTCGGCATAAGCCTTATGAGAAATTCTTCTTAGGTTTGGCGCAGGATGTTCTTAGCTGTGTTGTTACAAGGTTGAAACGGTTTTGATCTTTAATACGTCAATATTTTGGCGACAACAGCACTACTATAGACCTCAGGAGATGCACCCCATGCGCGTTCTAACCCCCCTCTGCAGCGCGGTTTTGCTGGCCATGGCCTGCTCTTCTCAGACGCAGGCCATGACCCTGACCGAAGCGATCCAGAGCACCATCGCCACTCACCCGGAGCTGGCACAACGGGTGGACAGTCGTCTGTCAGCCAATGAAGACGTCAAGGTCGCCAAGGGGGGCTTTTACCCGTCGGTGGATTTGAACGCCGGTTATGGCCGGGGCTACAGCGACAACACCAACACCCGGGCGTTGGGCAACCACCACACCAATATCCTGACCTACACCCAATCGGAGCTGCGCCTGCGGCAGATGATTTTTGACGGCTTCAACACGGCCAATGAAGTGGAACGCACCAAGGGCGTGGTCAATTCCCGGGCCTATTACGCCCAAGGCACCGCCCAGGACCTGGCACTGCGCACCATCGAGGTCTACCTGGAAGTGCTCAAGCGCCGCGAACTGGTGACCCTGGCCAGGAACAACATGCAAGCGCACCTGCGGGTCAACGACCAGATCGGCCTGCGCACCCAGCGCGGCGTGGGCAGCACGGCCGACTCCGACCAGTCCAACGCCCGTCGGGCACTGGCGGAAAACAACCTCGACACCGCCGAAGTGGACCTGGCCGATGCCGAGGCAAACTTCTACAGCGTGGTCGGGCGCATGCCCGATGAGCTGGAAATGCCACCCTCGACCAAAGGCGAAGTACCTGCCGACCTGCGCGAAGCCCAGCAAAGCATGGTGGACAACAACCCGTACCTGAAATCCGCCCAGGCCGACATCCAGTCTGCCGAGAGCCAATATGAAGTGGCGAAGTCGCCCTTCTACCCGCGCTTCGACGCTGAAGCAGCGGTCGGGGCCAATAACAACATCGGCGGCGAAGAAGGCCACGACAACAGCTGGCGGGTCGGCGTGGTGATGAACTACAACCTGTTCCGCGGCGGCAGCGACAAGGCCCGGCTGGCGTCCAACGCCCACCAGATCAACCAGGCCATGGACATTCGCAACAATGCCCTGCGCCAACTCAACGAAGACACGCGCCTGGCCTGGAACGCCATGACCAATGCGCGCAAACAGACACCTACCGCCCGGGAATACGCCGACACCACCGCCCGTGTGCGCGCCGCGTACCAGGATCAGTTCGGTCTCGGCCAACGGACCCTGCTCGACCTGCTCGACAGCGAAAACGAGCTGTACAACGCCAACCGTCGCTACACCGAAGTGCGCTACACCGAGGAGTACTCGATGTACCGGGTGCTGGCGAACATGGGCGTGCTGTTGAGCAAACAGCGGGTGGTGTTGCCGGCGGACGCGGTCGCCCAGACCGAGGTCAAGAACGAAGCCCGGCTGCCTGAACTGAAGTAGCCCCCTCACCCAAACGATGGGAGCGATCAATGTGACCAGCATGGAACCTGCAACCCCCGGCGCCGACCCGCGCCTGAACTTCGATGATCCCTTGCTGGACGGCCTGTTGATCCTCTGCAAACTCCATGGCGCGACGGCCAGTCGCGCCAGCCTCAGCGCCGGGCTCCCTATGGCGCACCAACGCCTGAGCCTGGACCTGCTGCCACGCGCAGCGGCCCGGGCCAGCTTGCAGGCACGGGTGCTGCGGCGCGAGTTGGCCGATATCTCGTCACTGAACCTGCCAGTGCTGCTGATTCTGGTCGGGGGCCGTTGCGCGGTGTTGCGGCGTTGGGGCGAAGACGGCAAGGCGCTGATCCTGCCCAGCGAAGCCGATGGCGGCGAGCAATGGGTCAGCCGCGAAGAGTTGACCGTGGATTACAGCGGCCAGGCCTTGTTCGCCCGGCCGCGGCATGAATTGGAAGACTTGCGCTCACCGCTGGTGCCGCGGGTCGAGGCGTGGTTTCGCGACACCTTGAAACTGTCCCGCTGGCTGTACAGCGACGCGATTCTGGCAAGTTTGCTGATCAACCTGTTGGGGCTGATGGTGCCGCTGTTCGTGATGCAGACCTACGACCGCGTGGTGCCGAACCAGGCCACGTCGACCCTGTGGGTGCTGGCCGTGGGATTGCTGATCGGCACCGGTTTCGAACTGGTGCTACGAGTGGTACGCGCCCATCTGCTGGACACCGCCGGCAAGAAAACCGATGTGATCCTCTCCGCTACTTTGTTCGAACGCATCACCGGCATGGCCATGAAAGCCAAGCCGGTGACCATCGGTGGGTTCGCCCAGAGCATCCATGACTTCCAGGGCCTGCGGGAATTCCTCACCGCCGTGACCCTCACCAGCCTGATCGACCTGCCCTTTGCCGCGCTGATGCTGGTGGTGATCGGCTTGCTGGGCGGTTGGCTGGTGCTGATCCCGGTGGTGGCGTTTCCGATCACCATTGTGTTTGCGATGATCATCCAGGTGCGTCTGCGCGACACCGTGCAAAAAAGCCTGGCCCTGGGTGCTCAGCGCCAGGCGCTGCTGATCGAAACCCTCGGCGGCCTGGAAACCCTCAAGGCGTGCAGCGCCGAAAGCGAGCGCCAGCATCAATGGGAAAGCACCCACGGCGCCCTCACCCGCCTGGACAGCCATGCGCGCAATCTCTCGGCCCTGGCGACCAACGGCACGCTGTTCCTGCAGCAACTGGCCGGCATGGCGACCATCGTCGCCGGCGTCTACAGCATCATTGCCGGCAACCTCAGCGTCGGCGCACTGGTGGCGACCTACATGCTCGGCAGTCGGGTGCTGGCGCCCCTGGGGCAGATTGCCGGGCTGATCACCCGCTACCAGCAGGCCCAGCTCACCATGCGCAGCACTGACGCCCTGATGGCCCTGCCCCAAGAACGCGATGCCAAGCAACGCCCACTGGACCGCACCCAATTGCAGGGGGCGCTAGACGTCAGCGGCGTGACCTTCCACTACAACGGCCAGAGCACGCCCGCGCTGAGCAACATCAGCTTCAGCCTCAAGGCCGGCGAACGGGTCGGGATCATCGGTCGCAGCGGCTCGGGCAAAAGCACCCTGGCACGGCTGGTGATGGGCTTCTACGCGCCGGAGGAAGGCCAGTTGCTGCTCGATGGCCTGGACCTGCGGCAACTGGACGTCGCCGACCTGCGCCAACAGATCGGTTACGTCGCCCACGACTTGCCGCTGCTCGCCGGCAGCCTGCGAGACAACCTGACCCTCGGCGCCCGCTATATCAGCGACGCACGGATGCTGGAAGTGGCACAGCTGACCGGCGTCAGCGAACTGGCCCGCCAGCACCCCCAGGGCTTCGACCGGCCAGTGGGCGAGCGCGGCCAGTTGTTGTCCGGCGGCCAGCGCCAGGCCGTGCTCATGGCCCGGGCCCTGCTGCTCGACCCGCCGATCCTGCTGCTGGACGAACCCACCAGCGCAATGGACAACAGCAGCGAAGACGCTTTGCGCCAGAACCTTGAAAGCCGCATCCAGGGCAAGACCGTGCTGCTGGTCACCCACCGCACCTCAATGTTGAGCCTGGTGAACCGGCTGATAGTGCTGGACAACGGTCGGATCGTCGCCGATGGACCCAAGGAAGCCGTGATTGATGCGTTGCGCAAAGGGCGGGTGGGGCCTGCGGGGGTCTAGCATGCACCGCCGCCCCCTGTGGCGAGGGGATTCATCCCCGCTGGGCTGCGAAGCAGCCCCAATACAATTTTCCTGACACACCGTGCTATCAGGTTTTAGGGCCGCTTCGCGCCCCAGCGGGGATGAATCCCCTCGCCACAAAAGCTGCACCAGACTCTATTTCAATTGACCGACGGGTATCGCCCCATGTCTACCCAAACACCCGATTCAGCCCGAAGCTACTTCGGCAGTTTCAGCAAAAGCGCCGAAAGCGAGTTCATGCCGGAAACCGCCGGCGCGGCGTTGCAGGATTCGCCGCGCCGGTCCCGCGTCACGGTGTGGCTGGCCGCCGGGTTGATCGTCACCGGGCTGGTCTGGGCCAAGCTGGCGGTGCTCCAGGAAGTCACCACTGGCGAAGGCAAGGCGATTCCGTCGAGCAAGGTCCAGGTGATCCAGAACCTGGAAGGCGGCATCGTCACCGAGATTTTCGTACGCGAAGGCCAGATGGTGAACAAGGGCGATACCCTGCTGCGCCTGGACGACACCCGCTACCGGTCGAACAAGGGTGAAAGCGAGGCCGATCGCTATGCGCTGATGGCCCAGGTCGAACGTCTGTCGGCCGAAGCCGAGGGCCGGCCATTCACACCCTCGGCCGAGGTGAGTGCCAAGGCCCCGCAAGTGGCCGAGGACGAACGTGCGCTGTACGAACAGCGGCAACGGCGCCTGGCCAGCGAGCAACGGACCCTGAGCGAACAACTGCGGCAGAAGACTCAGGAACTGGCGGAGTTTCGTTCCAAGCAAGGCCAGTTCAGCTCCAGCCTGGCGCTGCTCCAGCAAGAAATGAACATGTCCGAACCCCTGGTGCGCACCGGGGCGGTGTCGCCGGTGGAAATCCTGCGGCTCAAACGCAGCGCGGTGGAGATCCGCGGCTCACTCAACGCCACCACCCTCGCGATTCCCCGGGCCGAATCGGCGATCAACGAGATCAAGAGCAAGATTGACGAATCGGAACAGACCTTCCGTTCCGAGGCGGCCAAGGACCTCAATGAAAAACGCACCGACCTTTCGAAAATCACCGCCTCGAGTATCGCCATCGACGACCGGGTATCGCGTACCACCGTGGTCTCGCCGGTGCACGGGGTGATCAAGCAGTTGAAGGTCAACACCATCGGCGGCGTGGTACAGCCGGGCAGCGACATGGTGGAAATCGTCCCGCTGGAAGACAACCTGCTGATCGAAGCCAAGGTCCGCCCCCAGGACGTAGCCTTCCTGCATCCGGGCCAGAAAGCCATGGTCAAGTTCAGCGCCTACGACTACACAATCTACGGCGGCCTGAGCGCCAAACTCGAACTGATCGGTGCCGACACCATCACCGACGACAAGGGCAACAGCTTCTACCTGATCCAGGTGCGCACCGACAAGAATCACTTGGGCGGCGATGTGAAACCACTGCTGATCATCCCGGGGATGGTGGCGACGGTGGATATCATCACGGGGGAGAAGAGTGTGCTGGATTACCTGCTCAAGCCGGTGTTGAAGGCCAGGACTGAAGCGATGCGGGAGCGGTAGGCTCTGGCTGAGATCTTCATTGACCAGGTTATCGCTATCGCGAGCAGGCTCGCTCCCACAGGGGGTTCTCCAGTGGATGCCAGATCTGCGATCACCCCCGCTCTACTGTGGGAGCGAGCCTGCTCGCGATGAGGCCAGCAACACCACCGCTATTCTCGGAGATGGTTACGCCGAAACACCTCCTCCCCCATCGCCACGATCTGCCCCTCGATCAACGCCTCGAACGGCCTGAGCAACGGCTCGAAACTGCTCGGCGCCTCCAGCACCTGCAACGCCTGGACAATCGCCTCCACCGTCGACAATGCCCCCGGCCCCGGCGCTTTGCGCAGGCGATAACGGGACACGCCGCCATCGGCCAGCGTCACCCTCGGCAACGCCGCCAACGGCGGATTGAGGTGCAGCAGCTTGCGCGCCTTGCGCCAGGTGCCGTCGGGGACCACCAACAGCATCGGCTCATCCGACGGGCCATAAGCCTGCAGCGGCTGCGCCTCGTCACCAGGAAACAGCAGCCGCGCCCGATAGCCCGGTGGGTTGAGCAACCGCGGCAAATCCTCGAACACTTCGCCCACCACCAACTCGGCATTGCTCAGCCCCAGCGCCGCCAACCGGGCGGTGTTCAAGGCGTGGTTGACCTCGCTGGGGTGCTGCAACAGCAAGACCCGCGTGCGGCTGTCGAGGCTGGGGATCAGCGGGCACAGGCAGTGGCTTTGCGGTCGCTGGCAACGCGGACATTGGATTCGGGACATCGGCACCTCAGGCCTGGTTGAGCTGCGCCTTGAGCAGGTCGCGGAAAGTCTGGATCAACGGCTCGCGGCTGCGGCCACGGCGCATGATCATCGAAAACGGCGCCTGATAGCCAAAGGTCGCCGGCAACAGCACGCGCAAATCGCCCTTATCGGCCCAGGCCTGGGCGTAATGCTCGGGCAGGTAGCCGATGTAGGCACCGGACAGCACCAGGATCAACTGCGCCTCCATACTCTCCACGGTCGCCGCGCTGTGTTTGAAGCCGTGACGGGCCAGCTCGGCCTGACTCCAATAACCGCGCCCGACCATGCGCTGCTGGGTGATGACTTGCTCGGGGATGCGCCGCTCGGTGAACAGCGGGTGGCGATTGCTGCAATACAACCAGTGCTGCTCGCGGTACAGCGGCATGTAGACCAGCCCGCTCATACGCGTGGAAAACGCACCGATCGCCAGGTCCAGGCGATTGTCCTGCACGCCCAGTTGCAGCTCATACGGACTCATCACCGACAGGTGCAAATGCACCGCCGGATGCTCCTGGCTGTAGGCACCGATGGCTTCGGCGAACGGCAAGGCCTTGTCGCTGACAGTCGAATCGATCACCCCCAGGTTCAGCGTGCCGCGCAACTCACCCTTCAGCGCGGCGGCGTACTGCTCGAACCCTTCGAGCTCGCCCAAAAGACGCAAGGTTTCCTGATGGAACAACTCGCCCTTGCTGGTCAGGCTGAACCCGCCCCGGCCGCGATGACACAGCACCAGGCCCAGGGCCGATTCAAGCTGACTCATGTAGGTGCTGATGGCCGACGTGGAGAGATTGAGTTCCTGCTGGGCATTGGCGAACCCCTGGTGCCGGACCACGCTGGCGAAAATGCGGAGCAGTTTCAGATCGGGTAGAGCGTTGGCCATGGGTCACTCCAGAACACGCATTTTCATGAAATCCACCGCGCCCCTGTGGCGAGGGGATTTATCCCCGCTGGGGCGCGAAGCGGCCCTAAAACCTGACAGCCCTGTGTGTCAGGAAAATTGAATGGGGCTGCTTCGCAGCCCAGCGGGAGCAAGCTCCCTCACCACAGGGGTATTGCGCTGTGTCGGGAGTCTATCGCCGCACTCGCCATTAGTTTAGAAAAATCTGAACTAAGTATTTGCCCGCAGCGATTCTTCACCGCCAGGGCTTTTCGCAGAATCGGCCCCTGATAACTAAAACAAACGATGAGGCCCTAGCCGTGGACAAGATTCTTCACCAACCACTGGGCGGCAACGAAATGCCGCGCTTCGGCGGCATCGCCACCATGATGCGCTTGCCCCATGTACCCACCGCTGCCGGCCTGGACGCTGCGTTCGTCGGCGTGCCGCTGGACATCGGTACCTCTCTGCGCGCCGGCACCCGTTTCGGGCCCCGGGAAATCCGCGCCGAATCGGTGATGATCCGCCCCTACAACATGGCCACCGGCGCCGCGCCGTTCGACTCGCTGTCGGTCGCCGACATCGGTGACGTGGCGATCAACACCTTCAATCTGCTGGACGCGGTGCGAATCATCGAAGAGTCGTACCACAAGATCCTCGAACACAACGTCATCCCGTTGACCCTGGGCGGCGACCACACCATCACCCTGCCGATCCTGCGGGCCATCCACAAGAAACACGGCAAGGTCGGCCTGGTGCACATCGATGCCCACGCCGATGTGAACGATCACATGTTCGGCGAGAAAATCGCCCATGGCACCACCTTCCGCCGCGCCGTGGAAGAAGGCCTGCTGGACTGCGACCGCGTGGTGCAGATCGGCCTGCGGGCCCAGGGCTACACCGCCGACGACTTCAACTGGAGCCGCAACCAAGGCTTCCGCGTGGTCCAGGCCGAAGAGTGCTGGCACAAATCCCTGGCGCCGCTGATGGCCGAAGTGCGGGAGAAAGTCGGCGGCGGCCCGGTGTACCTGAGCTTCGACATCGACGGCATTGATCCGGCCTGGGCGCCAGGCACCGGCACCCCGGAAATCGGCGGCCTGACCACCATCCAGGCGATCGAAATCGTGCGCGGTTGCCAAGGCCTCGACCTGGTCGGTTGCGATCTGGTAGAAGTTTCGCCGCCGTATGACACCACCGGCAACACCTCGCTGTTGGGCGCCAACCTGCTGTACGAAATGCTCTGCGTCCTGCCGGGCGTGGTGCATCGCTGAGGCGCCGTCATGAACGATCAGGATCAAGTGCTCAAGGCCGCCGCCGAACTGGTGGCGGCCTTCGCCCGCAACGACCGCGACGCCTACTTTGGCGCATTCACGGCCGATGCGAGCTTTGTGTTCTACACCCTCGAACAGCCCCTGCTGTCACGCAATGCCTACCAGGCGTTGTGGGATCGCTGGCGGTCCGAGGATGGCTTCGAGGTGCTCTCGTGCACCTCGAGCAACGCCTTCGTCAGCCTGCAAGGGGACGTGGCGATTTTCATCCATGACGTGGCCACCGAGCTGCGCATGCAAGGGGAGCGACACGTTAGCCAGGAACGCGAAACCATCCTGTTCCGCAAACAGCAAAGCCGTACACAAGAACAACAGGGCCAATGGCTGGCCTGTCATGAACATTTGTCCGCAATGCCGGAAGGGCTGCCATCCCCTTAGAAACAGGTGACGTTCACATTCGATGAACGCGCCGTAGATGATCGGAGCAGATCATGCATAACAATAACGACAACAGCCTTACGCAAATCGAAACCAACGGGGTCGAGCAGATCCCGGACCATGAACGCACCGCCGGTCCGGGCGACCTGTTCCGGCTGATCTTCGGCGGCGCCAATACCTTCGCTACGGCGGTACTCGGGAGTTTTCCGGTGCTGTTCGGCCTGTCATTCCAGGCCGGGGTCTGGGCCATTGTGCTGGGAGTGCTGGTGGGATCGGTGATCCTCGCGCCAATGGGCCTGTTCGGCCCGCTCAACGGCACCAATAACGCCGTGTCTTCCGGTGCGCATTTCGGCGTGCACGGGCGGATCGTCGGCTCGTTCCTGTCGCTGCTGACCGCCATCGCGTTTTTCTCGCTGTCGGTCTGGAGTTCGGGGGATGCGCTGATCGGCGGTGCCAAACGGCTGGTCGGCGTCCCGGAAACCGAGCTGAGCCTGGGCCTGGCCTACGGCTTGTTCGCCCTACTGGTGTTGACGGTGTGCATCTACGGTTTCCGCTTCATGCTGTGGGTGAATCGCATCGCTGTGTGGGCCGCCAGCCTGTTGTTCCTGCTGGGCATCGTCGCCTTCGCGCCGACCTTCGACAGCCAGTTCGCCGGCACCGTCGCCCTCGGTCAGCCGGGTTTCTGGGCAGCGTTCATCGGCGCCTCGCTGGTGGCGATGAGCAACCCGATCTCTTTCGGCGCGTTCCTCGGCGACTGGTCGCGCTACATCCCGCGCAACACGCCCAAGCCTCGGATCATGCTGGCCGTGATCGCCGCGCAACTGGCGACGCTGATCCCGTTCCTGTTCGGCCTCGCCACCGCCACCATCGTGGCGATCAAGGCACCGGACTACATCGCGGCGAACAACTACGTGGGCGGCCTGCTGGCGGTCTCGCCGAGCTGGTTCTTTTTGCCGGTGTGCCTGATCGCGGTGATCGGCGGCATGTCCACCGGCACCACCTCGCTGTATGGCACCGGACTGGACATGTCCAGCGTGTTTCCGCGGCTGCTGTCGCGGGTCAAGGCGACGCTGCTGATCGGCGTGCTGTCGATTGCCTTCATTTTCATCGGGCGCTTCGCCGCCAACCTGGTGCAGAGCGTGTCCACATTCGCCGTGCTGATCATCACCTGCACCACGCCGTGGATGGTGATCATGATCATCGGCCTGCTGGTGCGCCGCGGCTTCTACTGCCCGGATGACCTGCAAGTGTTCACCCGGGGCGAAACCGGCGGGCGCTACTGGTTCAGCCACGGCTGGAACTGGCGTGGCCTGGGGGCCTGGATCCCCAGCGCTCTGGTGGGGCTGTGCTTCGTCAACCTGCCGGGGCAGTTCGTCGGCCCGCTGGGCGAACTGGCCGGCGGCATCGACATCAGCCTGCCGGTGACCCTGGGGCTGGCTTCGGTGGTGTACCTGGTGTTGCTGGGGGTGTTCCCCGAGCCGGCGGAGGTTTATGGGCCGGGGGATCCGCGTAGTAACGATTCGGCGCCCATCGATAAACCGCAGTTGGGGCAGACCGCCTGACCCCAGGTGAATACATCACTGGCTGACTCAAGGTGCATACAGCACCTGAGGCTGGGGCTTTTGTGGCGAGGGAGCTTGCTCCCGCTGGAGCGCGGAGCGCTCCCAAAATAGCGGTCGCTTCGCAACCGAGCGGGAGCAAGCTCCCTCGCCACAAAGGCAGGTTCACATTGAGGCCGCACCGCCTCGTTCCTCCATAAAAAATACAATCGGAGACACGCCATCATGGCTTTGGATTTAATCGTCGTTCTCATCTACGCCGCCGGCATGATCGCCCTCGGCTGGTACGGCATGCGCCGCGCCAAGACCCGTGACGACTATCTGGTCGCCGGACGCAACCTCGGCCCGGGCTTTTACCTGGGCACCATGGCCGCCACGGTCCTGGGCGGTGCGTCCACCATCGGCACCGTGCGCCTGGGTTATGTCCATGGCATCTCCGGGTTCTGGCTGTGCGGCGCCATCGGCCTGGGCATCGTCGGCCTGAGCCTGTTCCTCGCCAAGCCGCTGCTCAAGCTCAAGATCTACACCGTGACCCAGGTACTGGAGCGCCGCTACAACCCGGCCGCGCGTCACGCCAGTGCGCTGATCATGCTGGTCTATGCGCTGATGATCGGCGCCACCTCGACCATCGCCATCGGCACCGTGATGCAAGTGCTGTTCGGCCTGCCCTTCTGGGTCTCGATCCTGGTGGGCGGTGGCGTGGTGGTGCTGTACTCCACCATCGGCGGCATGTGGTCGCTGACCCTCACCGACATCGTGCAGTTCCTGATCATGACCGTGGGCCTGGTGTTGTTGCTGATGCCGATGTCCATCGTCGATGCCGGTGGCTGGGATGCGATGGTGGCCGCCCTGCCGGCCAGCTACTTCGATTTCACCGCCATCGGTTGGGACACCATCATCACCTACTTCCTGATCTACTTTTTCGGCATCTTCATCGGCCAGGACATCTGGCAACGGGTGTTCACCGCCCGCAGCGAAGGCGTGGCGAAAGTGGCCGGCACCGCCGCCGGGCTGTACTGCGTGCTGTATGGCCTGGCCGGGGCGCTGATCGGCATGGCGGCCAAGGTGTTGCTGCCGGACCTGGCCAACGTCAACAACGCCTTCGCCAGCGTGGTCCAGGTCAGCCTGCCCAACGGTATTCGCGGCCTGGTGGTCGCGGCGGCCCTGGCAGCTCTGATGTCCACTGCGGCGGCTGGCCTGCTCGCGGCCTCCACCACGGTTGTCCAGGACCTGTTGCCACGTTTGCGCCAAGGCCGGGAAAGCGGCAGCGGCGATGTCCATGAGAACCGCCTCGCGACCCTGCTGATGGGCGCCGTGGTCTTGGTGATTGCCCTGGTGGTCAGCGACGTGATCAGTGCCCTGACCCTGGCTTACAACCTGCTGGTGGGCGGCATGCTGATCCCGCTGATCGGCGCCATCTACTGGAAACGCGCCACCACCGCCGGGGCGATCAGCAGCATGTCCCTGGGTTTCGTAACGGCGCTGTTCTTCATGCTCAAGGACGGCCTGGACGCCAACACGCCGATCTATTACAGCCTGGGCGTGGCGCTGTTGAGTTTTGTGCTGGTGAGCTTGCTGTCGCCGCGGTCGAGTGCGGTGGCCAAGGCGGTTTGATCGGCGATTGAGAAGCGGTTTTCTTCGAGGGGTGTGGCGTCGGTGGCTACACCTTTTTTTTGCCTGTTTCAGGCAACAAAGAAATCAAGACAAGCACAGTTGTGGCGAGGGGATTCATCCCCGCTGGGCCGCGAAGCGGCCCTCGCATCTGGGATATTCAGTTGTGTCAGAAAGATCGGGTGATCTGGTTTGGGTCTGCTTCGCAGCCCAGCGGGGATGAATCCCCTCGCCACATTACCGGCGGCGTTGCTCGTCATCGGTGCGGATCGGAATCGGTTGCATCGGTGGCTCGATCAAACCAAGCGCGACACCCAGGTCATGAAGCCAGTTCTGGATTTTCTCTTTCATCGTGGTGCCCCCTCAGGGTCGTGCGAGCGGCAGATATCTGTGGCCCCTTCGCGTTGATAATAGTCCGATGTGCTACGCAATGCTCGCTTCAGTTTGCAATGATCTGTTACTGAATTGATCCAAATCCATTCCCCCGTAGTTCAAGCCGATTGTGCCGTCACTTGGGGCGCTCGCGGCCAGACTTGTTGTTGCAATTCGATCCAGGCGTTCAGGTTGGCCCCGACCATGCCTTTGCGCCACATCAGCCAGGTCGTGGCGCTGGCAAACGGCTCAGCCAGCGGATGCACCGTCACCCGATCACGACCCGGCATGCTCGCCAGCATCGACTCGGACATCAGCGCCACCCCGGACCCGGCGATTACACACGCCAGCATCCCCTGGTAAGACTCGATCTCCATCGCCCGGCCCATGGTCGCGTGGTCGTGGGCGAACCAGGCCTCCAGGCGCATGCGGTACGAACAGCCGCGCCGAAAGGTAAACACCGAGCGGCCCTGGACATCCAGCGCACTGTGTACCGGCGCATGATCAGCCTCGGTGATCAGCACCAGCCGCTCGTCGCACAACGGCACCCCGTCCAGCCCCGCCAGCTCTAGCGGACCGTCCACCAGCGCCGCATCGAGCCGTCCGGTGAGCAAGCCTTCGAGCAATTCGCCGCTGGGCCCCGATTGCACTTGCAGGTTCACTGCCGGGTAGCGGCGGTGATAACCGGCCAGCAGGTCCGGCAAGTGAGTCGCCGCCGTGCTGTACATCGTCCCCAGGACAAACTCCCCGGCCGGCTGCCCACCCTGCACGGCCGCGTGGGCTTCGTCGTGCAAGGCAAAAAGCTTTGTCGCGTAGTCCAGCAAGACTTTTCCTGCCGGTGACAACTGCAAACGCTGACGCTCGCGCAGGAAAAGCTCCACGCCCAGTTGCTCTTCAAGCTGCTTGAGGCGGGTCGAGAGGTTCGACGGCACCCGATGCAGCCGTTCAGCCGCCCGGGTGATGGAACCTTCTTGGGCCACAGCCTGGAAAATCCGTAACTGGCTGAACTCCACGACCTTCTCCAAAAAAGAACAAGTTACTCACTATTATTCATTTTTAATGAAAGTCAATCAGTCCTAGCCTGACGGTCATTCGCCTCAACGCTGGAGAACGACCATGTCACCTCTGATTCGCCTGCTCGGCAGTTTCATCGCACTGATGATGGCCATGGGCATCGGCCGCTTCGCGCTAACGCCGCAGTTACCTCATTTGATCGGCGAAGGTCAGATCGACTTGACGGCCGCCGGTCTGATTGCCGCCGCCAACTACCTGGGTTACTTCCTCGGCGCGTTGGACGCGATGTTCGCCCGTCGCCCGGATCAAGTGCGCCGACGCCTGCTCGGCGGCCTGTGGCTGTGCGTGCTGCTGACCCTGGCGTCGTTCTGGGCCTGGGGCTTCTGGCCGAATCTGGCGTTGCGCTTCGGCACCGGCGTGGCGAGTGCCTGGGTGCTGGTGATGATCACCGCTCTGAGCCAGCCCTTGGCAGCGGCGGCCGGGCGACCACGGCTCGGTGCTGTGGTATTTGCCGGACCGGGGTTGGGGATTTTCCTGACCGGTTTGCTCGCCTTGGGCTCCAACCTGTTGGGCCAGAGTTCTTCGACCCTATGGCTGGTGTACGCCGGCGTGGCGTTGGCGATGTTGCTGGTAATGCTGCCGATTTTGCCGCAAACCGCCGCGACCGAGACCGTTGCAGCGCCGGCCGGCCCCTCGTCGAACGGTGGCATCGCCCGCCTCGGCGTGGTCTACGCCTTGTATGGCGTGGGCTACATCATTCCGGCGACATTCCTGTCGCAGATGGCGTCGGCGCAGTTCCACGGGCAATGGCAGGCCGACCTGTTCTGGCCCTGCTTCGGCCTGGCCGCCGCCCTCGGGGTGCTGCTGGTCAGCCTGCGGCGGCCGGACCCAAGCACCACCGGTCGTTGGCTGATCGCTACGCTTTGGCTGCAAGCCGTTGGGGTGTTTGCCTGCCTGTTGGGCAGCGGCCCGGGGCTGGCGCTGGGAGTGATCCTGTGTGGCACGCCATTCCTGGCCTGCATGCAACTGGTGATGATGCGTTCCCGGGAACTGGCGCCCCACGCCACCCAGCGCAACGCCGGCCTGCTGACCGCCTGCTTTGCCATGGGGCAACTCAGTGGCCCGTTGCTGGCGGCGCTGAGCAGTCACTTTAGTGGCGGCTTGCAACCGGCGCTGATCATTGCCGGCAGTGGCTTGGTGTTGGCCGGCGGGCCGCTATTGCGCCCCACCCACCAGCACGCAGCGCCCCCTTGCGCTCAGACTGCCGTGCGCTGATCAGGCTTGGCCGGCCGGGCTGAACGACGGTTTCGGCGACATGGCCAGCTCGCGCCGTGCCAAGGCGAAATACAACACCCCGCCGAGAAAGCAACCGGTGAACCAGGCGAAATTGGCCATCGGTTGCAGCAACGGCGTGAAGGTGATCGCCACGCCCATCAGCGTCGCGGGAATCAGCGCCTTGACCGCCGTCCAGTTGATGCCGCCACTGTAGTAATAACGCCCGCTCGACCCGTCATTGAACAGCGCGTCCACATCGATCTGCTGTTTCTTGATCAGGTAGTAATCCACCAGCAGGATACCGAACAGCGGGCCGATGAAGGCCGCGAGCACGTCCAGGGTGTAGTGGATCACTTCAGGGTTGTTGAACAGGTTCCATGGCGTGATGAAGATCGAGGCCACCGCCGCGATCATGCCACCGGCGCGCCAGCTGATCTTGCTGGGCGCGACGTTGGCGAAGTCAAACGCCGGCGACACGAAGTTCGCGACGATGTTGATGCCGACCGTCGCGGTCACGAAAGCAAACGCCCCGAGGAGTACCGCCACGCTGTTGTCGATGCGCGCCACCGTGGCGATCGGGTCATGGAGCATTTCGCCGAACACCGGCAAGGTTCCGGACACAATCACCACTGTCACCAGCGAGAACGCCAGGAAATTCACCGGCAAGCCCCAGAAATTGCCCCGGCGCACGTCAGACATGCTCCGGCAGTAGCGACTGAAATCGCCGAAATTCAGGGTCGGGCCGGAAAAGTACGACACCACGAGGGCCGTGGCGACGATCACCTGGCCGAACGCCTGCCAGCCGGATAGAGACTTTTCCGCCAGGGTGAAGCTGATGTTGCTCCAACCGGCCTTCCACACGATCCAACCGGCCAGCAGGAACATCACGGCATACACCACCGGCCCGGCCCAGTCGATGAAACGCCGGATCGACTCCATGCCCGCCCAGAACACCAGCGCCTGGACGACCCACAGGCTGAGGAAACCGAACCAGCCCAAGTAGGACAAACCGGCAAAATGCGGCGCAGCGTAGACTTCCATCGATGGAAAAAACCGCAGCACCACGATGATCAGCGCACTGGACGCCAGGTACGTCTGAATCCCGTACCAGGCCACGGCGATCAAACCGCGGATCACCGCCGGAATATTCGCCCCGAACACCCCGAACGCCAGGCGACAGATCACCGGATACGGTACCGCCGCCTGCTGGCTCGGCTTGGCGACCAGGTTGGCAATCAGTTGTACGATGCAAATGCCACCCAACAAGGCGATCAACACCTGCCAACTGGCCAGCCCCAACGCGAACAGACTCGCGGCGAACACATACCCGCCGACGCTGTGCACGTCGCTCATCCAGAACGCGAAGATGTTGTACCAATTCCATTTCTGCGGCAGCGGGCCCAGGTCTTCGTTATAGAGGCGGGGGCTATAGCCGTTGGGCAATTGCTCGGACATTGCGGGCTCCTTATGAGTACCGCCGTGCCCCCGGACCAACCTGCTCACCATACTGCGCACGGGAGCCGGCATGGTTTGTATACGAAGCGCTACGCAGAATGCGTGCCATAGGTGTTGGATGTGAGACAAACCGCGGTGTGCGGCGAAGTTGAAAGCCAGGCGGGAACGCGCAAGCGCCCACGAACAGGGCGCGGATGCATGCTAAAGGTGCATAATTTTTTGTATACAGCGCAGACTCCCGTGGCGAGGGGATTTATCCCCGCTGGGCTGCGAAGCAGCCCTAAAAGCCCGACACCGCGGTGTGTCAGACAGACCACGTCGGCTGTCTTGGGGCTGCTTCGCAGCCCTGCGGGGATAAATCCCCTCGCCACAAGATCACCTCAACCACCAGTAGTGTGGTCAGGCAGAGGTCAGCTCAACTCAATCCGATCCGCATGAATCACAATCTGCCCATTCTTGTACAAAGCACCAATGGCCTTCTTGAAGTTGCCCTTGCTCACGCCAAACAGGCTGCTGATCAATGCCGGATCGCTCTTGTCGCTGACCGCCAGCGTACCGTTGCTCTCACGCAACTTGGCGAGGATCTTGGCGTTCAGGCTGGTGGCGGCTTCCTGGCCCACCGGCTGCAGGCTCAGGCTGATCTTGCCGTCCGGGCGGACTTCCTTGATGAACCCCTTCTCGCGCATGCCGACGCGCATGAACTTGAAGATTTCGTTCTTGTGGATAAGTCCCCAGTGCTTGTTATTGATGATCGCCTTGAAGCCCATGTCAGTGGCTTCGGCCACCAGCAGATCAACTTCCTGCCCCGCCGTGTAGTTGGCCGGGGTCTTGTCCAGATAACGATCCAGGCGCGCCGTGGCGGTGATGCGGCGGGTGTGTTTGTCGAGGTAGACGTGCACCACGCAGTATTCGCCAGCGTGCATCTGGCGCTTTTCTTCGGAGTACGGCAGCAACAGGTCCTTGGGCAGGCCCCAGTCAAGGAACACGCCGATGCTGTTGACTTCAACCACTTTCAGGCTGGCAAATTCGCCGACCTGGACCTTGGGTTTTTCCGTGGTCGCGATCAGTTTGTCGTCGCTGTCCAGATAAATAAAAACATTGAGCCAGTCTTCATCTTCGCTGGGAATATCTTTGGGGATATAACGATTAGGCAGCAATATTTCGCCGTCCGCACCGCCGTCCAGATATAAACCGAAGTTAGTGTGTTTAACCACTTGCAAACTGTTGTAGCGCCCGACTAAAGCCATTTCCAATACCCTCATTGCGTGGGCGGCATTCTACCCGGTTTTGCGGCGAGATTCGTGGCCGCCTCGGCGCGTCCTGCGCAGGCCTTGATTTTCCTGGGTTTTCCTTAAAGGTGCGGCCATTCGTCAGGCGGACCGCGGCTCGTTTCGTCCACGTTGGGAAGATAATTTCCGGACGGTTGTTATTTAAAACAGAGGCTTAGGTCAATAAATAGCGGATAAACCGCTGACTGTTCCAATTCACCCGGATGATTTCCTGGGATATTTACCAAGCTATTGTCAAGTAATTCCTGTACGATGCCTGGCCCCATTAATTATCCATAGGGTATTGGCCGTCATGCGCGTAAAAGCATCCCACAGCAAAGCAAAGCCAGCTCCAGCCGTAGAAACCAGCGAGTCGATCAACGACCAGATCGCTGCGTTCCTCAAGTCCGGCGGTGAGATCCAGCAGATTGCCAAAGGCGTCAGCGGCCAGACTTTCGGCCCGTCCAAACAGATCAGCCTGGGCAAGAAGTAAACCCCGCGTCACCTGGTCCCAAAGCGCTTTGAGCTTCGAAGCGCTTGGACGGGAACCCTCCCGCTCCATTCATCTCCTATAAATCGACGAACGGCCTTCATCGCCGAGCATTCGCCGTTATCCTTGCACCTCTCTAGATCAAGCATTTCAGCTTGGTTACCGTTCCTGCTCCTCGCTATTTCCGGAGTGAAGCATGCGCCTCCCTGTTGCTGTGCTGACGACCAGCCTGCTGACGTGCTCCCTCGCCCAGGGGCAGGTGTTCCAGCGCGAACTCGGCGACTTCGACCTCAAGCTGGGCACCACGCCTACCCGTAGTATGGCCCAAGGCCTGGTCACCCAATCAAGCACCGGGTCGTTCCATGGAGGCCTGGACCTGAGCCACGACAGCGGCTGGTACGCCGGTCAATGGTCTCCCAGCGCCGGCCTGACCTCGGACCTCGAAGTCGATTCCTACATGGGCTTTAAACAACCCTTCGACCAAACCCTGGGCTACGAAGTCGGCCTGATCCACTACAGTTATCCCACTACCGATACCCTCGACAGCCAGGAATTCTTCGGCGGCCTGACCATTCTTGGCAGCCGCTTCGGCGCAGCCCTGAGCAACGACCCGGACAAACAGAACAGCACGCTGTTCGCCGACCTCGGCGGCAATGTGCCGTTCGGCATCGGGATCAGCGCCAAATACACCACCCACCAGCTCAACACCCCGGTCTCGGTGGAGAACGGCTACGTAGGCAGTTTCAGCGACTGGTCGTTGAAAATTTCCCGCCCCTGGAAAGGCCTCGACCTGGACCTGATCTACAGCGACTCCAGCCTCAGCGGCAGCAGCTGCTCGGCGTATTCCGGCCACAACAGCGAATGTGACAGCCTGCTGACCCTGAAGATGGCCCACCCCTTTTACTAAGCGTTACGCATTAAAGTCGGCTGAACTGCCGCGCGTCTGCGATGCTCAAACAAGCACCTCCGCTTCGCAAGGACTCGCCCATGTCGCGCTGGTTAACCCGCACCGCCGTATTCGTCGCTTTGTTGCTCACCCTCACCGCGTGCAGCCGCATCGGCCTGGCCTACCGCAACCTCGACCTGATCATCCCCTGGACTCTCAACGATTACCTGGAGATCAACGGCGAGCAGAAAGATTGGTTCAATGAACGCCTCAAGCAACACCTGAGCTGGCATTGCACCACCCAGTTGCCCGGCTACCTCGACTGGCTGGACCGCCTCAAGACCATGGTGCAAACCGACCAGGTGACCGACGAAGCCCTGCAACAGCGCACCCGGGAAGCCAAAGCGGCCATCGCCGAAACTGCCCGGGCGATTACCCCATCGGCCATTGAGCTGCTGCAAGGTTTGAGCGATGAGCAAGTGGCGGAAATGAACGCCGCCTTTGTGAGAGACCAACGCAAACGCCAGCAGCAATACCTCAAGCCAACGTTGCAGGAACAGATCCAGGAACGCAGCGAACGCATGGAAAAACGCCTGAACGACTGGCTCGGTCCGCTCAACATTGCCCAACGCCAGCGCGTCGTGGCCTGGTCCACGGCCCTAGGCGACCAGAACCAGCAATGGATCGCCAACCGCGCCCACTGGCAGAACCAATTCAGCCAAGCCGTGGCCCAACGCCACAGCCCCGACTTTCCCAAACGCATCGAGCAACTGCTGGTCGACCGCGAAAGCCTCTGGACCCCCGCCTACCGCGAGGCCTACGACAAAACCGAAGCCCAGGCCCGCAGCCTGCTGATCGACCTGATGGCCGACAGCACCCCGCCCCAGCGCGAACGACTGCTGAAGAAAATCGACGGGGTGAAGAAGGATTTCACTGATTTGAAGTGCCTGAAGGCGGCAAGGCACTGAACGGACACGCCCACGAACATACATCAATCCCCTGTGGGAGCGAGCCTGCTCGCGATAGCGGCATATCAGTCACCATATCTGCAGCCTGACACACCGCCATCGCGAGCAGGCTCGCTCCCACAGGAATAGTCACTGCATCGCCCGTCAGGCTATCTGCGCCTTCGAAGCCAAATCATCAAATGTAAATTCATCCAGCGCATCTTCCTGCTCATCCAGCACCTGACGCGGATGGTCATTACCCGGGATGCTGCTATCGATCAGGCTCAACAACCGAGAACCACGGGGCGTCAGCACAAAATTCTCGCCGTTGCCGCCCTCTTCCTCCGGACGCGGCTCGATATAGCCACGCTCAAGCAGTAACTTTTCATACTCCCCGGCGACCGCTTTCAGATGATCGAGGTTCTCGATCTCCTCACCCGCCGCCGACATCCGAGCTGCGTACTCCTCCGCATAAGGCCGAGGCGTAAAACTGTGGCCGGCGCCGTTCTGCACTTCGTGCAACAACTTTTCGATCAAGTCCCAGTTATAAGTCGTCATCCTGATCCATCCTCCAAAGAGTGAGATGCCTACTTATGCTGTGACCCAAGCGCTGCGCCGCCGTTCAGCCGAGCTTCCCGGTTGGCGATCCCACCAGCCGACCAACGGCCTGTCGAATTCCCCCCGAGCCAAACGACCACATGTTGAAGCCCCTCTGCCAACAGGAGAAACCACCATGAACGTAGAGCACCATCGCGTCGTCTCGCGAGAAGAATGGCTCGCCGCCCGCCGCGAACACCTGGCCCACGAAAAAGCCTTCACCCGCGAACGGGACAAACTCAGCGCCGAGCGCCGCGCCCTGCCCTGGGTCAAAATCGACAAACCCTACCGCTTCCAAGGCCCCCACGGCGAACTGAGCCTGGCCGACCTGTTCGGCGGCCGCGGCCAACTGATCATCTACCACTTCATGTTCGGCCCCGGCTGGGAAGAAGGCTGCCAAGGCTGCTCCTTCCTGTCCGACCACATCGACGGCGCCTACCAACACCTGGCCCACCACGACGTCGCCGTGGTCGCCGTATCCCACGCGCCCTTCGCCGAATTCCAATCCTTCAAACGCCGCATGGGCTGGGCCTTCGACTGGGTCTCGTCGCAGGGCTGCGACTTCAACCACGACTTCGGCGTCAGCTTCACCCCCGAAGACCTCGCCAGCGGCAAAGCCAGCTACAACTACGAAAAAACCGACACCACCGCCACCGAACTCCCAGGGCTGAGCGTCTTCTATCGCAACCCAGCCGGCGACATCTTCCACACCTACTCCACCTACGCCCGCGGCCTGGACATGCTGGTCGGCACCTACCACTACCTCGACCTGACACCCAAGGGCCGCAACGAAGACGAAATCATGGATTGGGTACGGCATCACGATAAATACGAAGACGCCAAGCCACACAGCTGCTGCCATAGCTGACGCGCAGGCTGGTAGGGCACAGCTCCCGTGGCGAGGGAGCTTGCTCCCGCTGGGCTGCGAAGCAGACCCGAACCGGACACTTCGCAGAGAAAGCCCCCTGTCGCGGCGCAGATCACCAAGAACTGCGCCACATTCGCCATCAAAAATGGCGCAGTTCTGAAAACTGCGCCAAAATGGCGCCAACAGCATCTAAACGGCGCCCACTTAGCGATGCCTTCAAGCACTGAAATACTCAACAGCATCCAGGCATCTGGAAATGGATTGACGCTGACTGAGCTCCTGGTCAGACACCCTGACATTGCTCGCAGAACAGCACAGCGGTTGATTGCAAAGCTGATCGAGAGTGGGCAAATCATCGCAAGCGGTGAAGGTAGAGCTCGACGTTATTTCAGTGTAGCGGCGCCAGCTGAGGCCAGCACATCGGATACGGACACCGATAGTTTCCCGTCTTTTATTCCTCTATCCGCAGATAGCCGGGACATACTCGCCTACATCAATCAGCCAACAGAAGCACGCAAGCCCATTGGCTACCAGCGTGACTTTCTGGATGCCTACCAACCGAACGAAACCAGCTACTTATCTGAGTCTTTGCGGCGCCAACTACACAGAATGGGTAAGACTACCGATGCAATAGAGCCAGCAGGCACATACAGCCGTGCTGTTCTAAATCGCCTGTTGATTGATTTGTCGTGGGCCTCCAGCCATCTGGAAGGCAACACCTACTCGCGGATAGATACACGAAAGCTCATTGAGCATGGCAAAGCTGCACGAGGCAAAGCGGCTATCGAAACACAGATGATCTTGAACCATAAGGCGGCAATCGAGCTGCTGGTTGAGAACATCGAAAGTGCTGAGTTCAACCGCTACACCTTGATGAACCTACATAGCACCCTGGCCGAGAACCTACTTCCAAACCCAGCCGATGAAGGACGAATTCGTCAGCACGCTGTCGACATTGGGAAAAGCACCTACCGCCCACTATCAACGCCACAGCAGCTTGAGGACGCACTGGACGTTCTGCTCAGTAAGGCCAATAAAATTACTGATCCCTTCGAGCAGTCCTTCTTCATGATGGTGCACCTGCCCTACTTACAGCCGTTTGCCGACATCAACAAACGCACATCCCGGTTGGCGGCGAACCTGCCGTTGTTTCGCGCTAACTTGTGCCCCCTGACATTCCTGGATGTACCCGAGCAGGCCTACAGTCGCGCCACTTTAGGCGTCTATGAAATGACCCGGGTAGAGCTGCTTCGCGATCTTTACCTCTGGGCCTATGAGCGATCAACACAGGAATACCTGGCAATCAAGCAGGACCTTGCAGAACCAGACCCCCTTCGACTGACTTGGCGGGACTTTATCAAAACGACTATTCGCGAGGTCATCAGGCACCCAGAGATTGACCCCTTGCTTTGCATTCAACGCTCGGTAGCAGAGCAGGTTTCAGAAAATGAGCAACTTGAGGTCCAGGCCTTGATTGTCGAAGAACTTCGTCGATTGCATGAAGGTGTTTTAGCGCGTTACGGGTTACGACCATCGGAGTTCATGTCTTGGAAATTGCTCCATAAACACTGAACAGTTCAAGGAATAACTCCATTCGGCGTCAGCTTCAACGCCGAAGGCCTCGCCAGCGGCAAAGCTACCTACAACTACGAAAAAACCGACACCACCGCCACCGAACTCCCCGGCCTGAGCGCCTTCTATCGCAAAGAAGCCGGCGACATCTTCCACACCTACTCCACCTACGCCCGCGGCCTGGACATGCTGGTCGGCACCTACCACTACCTCGACCTGACGCCAAAATGCCGCAACGAAGACCAAATCATGGATTGGGTAACGCATCACGATAAATACGAAGCCGCCAAATCTCACAGCTGCTGCCATAGCTGACGCGGAGGCTGGTCGGGCGCAGCTCCCATGGCGAGCGAGCTTGCTCCCGCTGGCTGCAAAGCAGGCGCCTACATTACCTAACCTCATGAACAGTCAAAAGAACCCGGGTATTGCGCGCCAGCATTATCGTTTTCGCATAAAGGCCGCCCTTTATTAACGTTTTCCCGCCCTTGTTAAGAAATTCACGCAGGCAGATAGCTCTAAAACGGCTGACGCGACCGACTCGCATCCAAACGCACAATCCAAGTCGAACACCGCCCCCATGGCGAGGGAGCTTGCTCCCGCTCGACTGCGCAGCAGGCGCATGCATAACGATCCCAATCAAAGCCCCTCCAGCGTTCAAGTATCCCAGCGCCGAACCTTGATGGCCTGATACAGCATCGCGATAGTCAGCGGCTCACTGACGCCCCCCTTAACCCCTAGAAACCCGTCGAACACCGAAAGCGGAAAATAACGGCAAGGCTTGTACCCAGAAAAATCGATCCCGAAAACCTGGCGCAGCGCCTTTATCAGATAGCGAGCCTCCCGCCTGCTACAGCCGAGATCGAGATTAATCGCCATGTCCAAACTGATAACCAGATACCTGGGAAGGCCGATCTCCATGCAGCAGACTTAATAACTCCTGCATATCCGAATCGCAGGGAAAGCCATCGGCCAGATTCGTCGTTGCCACGCGCCGCAGCGGATGAAGGGGCGATCCGGGCCGCAGGCGACGATACTTGTTCTGAGTAACGAACAGCCCCACCCCCATCAGGAACGTACCGATCGAAATGATTGGAGTGCTGAAAAACAACATCATGTAAGGCAACCACAGAATCAGAACCATCCCGCCCAGAAGGAGCGCCAGCCCTGACCATTTTCTAAGAAATCTGTCCTTGATCTGGTAATACAGGAATAGGTAGAGGCTTAGAAAAAATAGGAACTGAACCCAATAAATCATCAGCGGCCTATCCCTGACGGTAAATGACCATGGAGGACGTGGACCGCTGAGGACCGGGCGCCTCTGACTTGAGCATCGAAGCCAGCGGTAAATAGGTAACGGGGTCCTTTGAGGTTCACTTTCTTCTGCCGAGTCGATTGAGTCGGGCAAAGAGTCTGCCTCAGAAACAAGGCATCTGGATGCAGACGCGAAGAGCAGAAAAAGCACTTTGGGAATGGACTGACGAGGCGGAGTATTTTTTCCCACAGCTTGATGCGTGTGTTTAATGTCCGCCCATTTAGTGGCCCGACGGCTTGCAGACCCTGCAAAAAAATCCTACGTGAAGCTCGGAAAGCGGCGGCTTGTTGCGCTGGAACGGGTGAGCCTATAGTCCGTTGTCGCCGAAAATGGCGATTCGGGTTTGGCGACCTGACTACAGAGAATGCGAAAGCTACCGGCTCATTGCAGGTACCGACGCACCCGCAAAGCCGCTATATTCCGCGGTGGCTGTGCGCGGGAGATCTTCGGATCTGCCGGTTTTCTCTGTAATCGGTTCGCCAACCTGCGTACAGCCACCACCCAATTGTTTGGCGACGACTGGGTGAGGGCTCTCAGCCAATCAAACAGAGATCTTCAAAAATGAATCGATACATGCCCATCACCGGCATCGACATTACCCCGGCTACCTTTCTCATCGACACCGAAGCCCCACTCGACGTCCTCTTCGAAACCGCCGACTACCGCATCCGCACAGTGACCCAACTGCTTGAGAATCTAGCGTTCCGCTCGGATATCAGCTCCGACACGTTGGTGCTTACCGATTTCTGCAAAATGCTCACGATATCGCTGCGCGATGGGTGTGATGTGATGGATGTGATTGGGAGGCGGTTGCGGGCGCAAGCGGCGGAGTAATGAAAAACGGGCGACTTGAGGGTCGCCCGTTTCACGTTTCAATAAGCAAAGTTGCCATCAGAGGACGCGGTTGAACTGCGTACCGTAGACACGGAAAGTACATGACAGAGACTTTCACAGAGTTCAACCCCGCCGAATACCTCAGCACGCCTGAAGCCATTTCTGAATTTATTCGAGATGCCTTGGAAACCGGCAATGCTAGCTATATCGACAAAGCTATAGCGACGGTCGCATACGCCCAGGGAATGATCGAATTACCCAGCAAGACCAACCAACTTCGAAAACAGGAATAACTCATCCAACCCTGTGCTGATCAGGCAAAAACAAGCTTTCCTACCTGCTGCAAATCAACGTGCTGGCGAGCTAACCATAGATCGTAAGCATCTTGCATAGCCAGCCAGCTTTCTGGCGAGCGGCCCAGCGCGACCGACAGCCGCAGCGCCATTTCAGGTGAAACGCGGCTGGCCCCCTTCAAAACACGACTCAGAGTCGAAGGCACAACGCCAAGTTTCTCAGCCAATTCGCGACCACTGATACCGTTCGGTTCCAGGTAGACCTCGGTGATAAATTCACCAGGGTGGGGAGGGTTGTGCATGTTCATCAGTGGTAATCCTCATAGTCCAGAACATAAGCGTTCCCTTCAGTGATATGCCACGTCAAGGCAAGGTCGGAAACAAAGGTGTGAAAACCGTTGAACCGCACGGCCACGTTCATTTGCACTTCGATCCACTTGGCGCTGATCCAGTGCTCTTTTCTGAGTCAGGTTATTAGCAGACCGGCTAATCAGAAATCAGACGCCTCCCGTATAAAAGTACGAAAAGTCCGGTACTACCCAGCGAACCTTCTCCCCGTTGAGGCAGGTGAGCGCGGAGTAGGCTCAATGTAGCCCTCCGTCAGCCTGAAGCCGAACTCCGTCTCTGGCGAGGGAGATTGCTCCTGCTCAACTGCGCAGCAGACGCTCACTTTGCTGGCCCCAACGCAGTCAACAAGCCGACCGTAAGCAGACCATAGTTCCTACAGGACAACGGGCTACTTCAGGTCGCCCGTTTCGTACTCCTAAATCGACTCAGAGGCCCGAGACGTTAGCGACAGGAATGCGCTCCTGCGGCTGAGTAATGTCATACACATGCTGTTCACACCGATCGGCAATGAACTGGAACTCCACCAGATACACCTTGCTTCGTTCCGGCGTAAAAGTGCTTCTGAGCGGGCCGCAGCGATAGCCACTGTTGATGCTGCTCCCACTGGCGTACCCCGATACCTCAAACGGCTGGTCGGCGTCGGCCTGTACTTCCAATTGCGGGAAGTGTTTCAGGGTTGCGCTGTGAACCGTTTCGTTGACCTTGGCAATCCAGCCAAACACCTTGCCCCGGCCGGTATCCACCACAGTTCCCTGCACATCCATGCGCTGGTCAGGGTCTGCTGCCCGCCTGATTGAAAACTCTACTGGGAACGTGTTGCCCGACGCTTTCATGATGACCTTGGCGTGTAGGCCATCGACTGACACCTTGTTCTGCTGGAGTTGGATACCGTTATTAAGGAGAGTGGGAGAAGAGTCTCGAACGGTGGATTTGCAGGCCGCCAGTGTCAGGACAGAAGTCAGCAACAGCAATGTAATTTTCTTCATAAATGCTCCGAGCACATTATTAACACTTCAACTTTCGCCACCAGTTCAAAACTGACATTCATATAACCAAGCTTCTCCGCGCAATTGAGTTAGAAGCTATCTGGGCGAGATCGCACTAAAAATAAAAAAGGAACAGATTTATTTATACTCACTCCTTTAAAATATTGGCGCCACCCTAACCATCATTCAACCCACAAAGAACAGAAAATTCTGATATCGGTATTTCCATGCAACTCCCCTCCCCCGAGTCGAGAACATCTTGAACAACCACAATTCCTTTTAAAAAATCAAACTCAACATCAAAGCAGTTAAACTCACACTGCCTAGCTAAAACCTTATCAGATTCAGCTCTTTGCTGAAGAGCCTCCCGCAACACCGCACGAACGTGATCACTCAGCTCTTGCGCAACAAAACGCTCAATCAGACTATTAACTTCCATATTCCCTCCATCACTTTGGGAAAGCCGTATTAATAATTCCATTCCGGACATTAATCTTAATATTTGTGGTCGCAACTCCTGATTCATTAGTACCGATCACTCTCCCTAAATCGTACTCAACAATGAATCCGCCTGGTCCGTTAGGAGTGACCTTTCCATATCTCAACGCACTATCGACATAGCTTGAAACATCTCGCAAGGAGGTTCCTTCTGCAAACTTGCTTACGCCGACGAAGCCAGAATCCGCTCCATGACGGTAAAATACGTGTTCGATGCCGGTCATTAAGCCTCCTTTTTTATAAGTGCTTACACCCCAAGACGCATCTATTTGCCGAGGTCCAGGCAAAGCCTTGATTGTATCGTCAACGGTCCCGGCTACCTCGTCCAGCGCAACTCTGCCTTGCGTACCCACGCTGAATATCGAACTACCTAGCCCCCATGCATTCAATAGGCTTTGGGCTCCCCACATGACCCGCTCGGTATTACTGGCAAATTCCCCCGTAACAGGATTCTCACCACCCGCCGCCATGTAGCCCTGGCACGCTATACCAACCAAACCAGCCCCGCCACAGCCCGCCGAAAACAGCTCGTTGGAAAGCCCCTTGAGTTGCCCCGTCGCAGTTGCTTTAGCCAGATCGCTTCTCGCCTTCCCTTCCGTCGCCTGTTCAAACGAGGCAGGTTGCAGAACCCACTCCTCCCCCTGACTCGTCGTGATCGACTTGTCGGTAGCGACGCAGTAGCCATTTGGCGAAGTAGCGCAAGAAACCACATCGCCGGGATTGGTCGTCCACACATAAGCACGTGTGAAGTCACCATCCTCTGCGATTGGTTCTTCCTTGAGCACGCTGGCATCTTTGATAATCAGCGCTGCGATGTCATCAGACAGACCTTGGCAATGCGTTGACGTAGAGCCTTGGCACGACTTGTCATATTCTTTCTGCAGCGCCGTCAGCGAGAGCTTTTCTATATCGCTCAGATGATTGTTCTCGACAGCATTTTTCGCCGTCCCAGCGCCCACCGCAGCGTTAAATGCATCGCCCCCAGTGAGCGCACCGGATAACCCGCCGGCCAGTGTCGACAGGGCTGCAATGGTTTGCTTTTCTGCCTCGGTCAATTGGTCGCGGGACTTGCCTGGGTAGAGTTGGCTAGCGATCAACTCACCCGCAGTGGCACCAGCAGCCCCAGCCAGCGCCGAACCTCCTTGCGCTTTTGCCAGAACAGCGCCCAGCACGGCATGCGCCATCAGGTTGGCTGCATCGTCTCCTTCTGTCAGCTGTTTAACAGCTTGGGCCAGATAAGGGGCTGCCCCGCCGCTTATGGCCGCTGCGATGTTTCCACTCAGAATGCCTTGGACGATCCCTGCGACCGCCTGACTGGCCTTTTGAAAGCTACTGCCAGTCCCATAATCACGCTGGACCTGTTCGCTGATCTGCTCAGGCGTTGGATTTGCCACACCGCTGTCGCTTAGTTTTTCGCGTGCAGCCTTGTAGGCCTCACTGTTCGAATCCTTAGCATCTTTAATCTGCGCCGCCGCAACCGCGTTCCCAAGCCCTTTCACCAATTCAATCGAGCTTTTCACCAACTCAATGCGATCATTCATGGCATCTTCGTCAGGCTTATCCAAATGCTCGTTGGCATTGGCCGTGTCGCGGTTCAGCCCGACAAGATCCTTGGAACCCTCAGGGCTACGAACGATAACTGTGCCCTCACTCACCGCACTGCGTGTATGGCTCTTGTCGGAATCGTTGAGAGAGATACCGTACAAGCCACCCACCGAGGCGCTTGCACCGGCACCGCCGTAACTGCCTGAAATACCGATACCCGCAGACTTGGCCTCTATTTCGCTGACGTTCTTGATATCGCTAGCGATAAGCCGGTCAGTAATCAGCAGGTTTTTATCCGCCGAGGCGTCGCTGGCAATCACACCGCCTTTGAGAGTGGTGGTTTTGCCAACATCGACTGTGTAGCCACCCGCTCCCGCGAATAGACCGGTTTGCTCGGTAACCGCTTTGTACTCACTGTTCATGTTGCCGGCCGCCAAGTTGACGGAGGCCGCTACGGGTGTGCCGTAGCAGAAGGGTGGGATGCAGATGCTGGCGCCGAAACCGCCGCTGCTTTGTTTGCTCTTCTGGTCCTGGGTGTCCTGGCGGGAAACGATGTTGAGGTTGCCGTCGATCAGCGCATCGATTTTATCGGCGTGAACTTGGGCGCCCGCCAGCGTCGTATCACCGCCGCTGCGCAACAGGAGCGAACCGGTGTCCACGGTGCTATTGACCTGGGTGACGGAGCTGCCGTTGCCCATGCCCTTGGCAAGTTGGGCGCCCAGGTCCAGGGTGAAGCCGTTTTGCTGGCCGATGTTGAAGCTGGCACCGATAGCAGTTTTGTTATTGCTGTTGTGGTTGGACCAGTTCGCGGTGTTTTGCGCGCTCTCCAGGATGATGTTGTTGCTGGCTAGCAATGACGTGCTACCAGCCTTGATGCTGCTGCCGATGACGTGAAGATCACCGTCGTTCTCGGTCGCCTTGCCATTTGCAATGATGGATAACGTAGTACCCGCGTTAAGGGTGCTTTGTTTCGCGGTCTGGCTGGCGTACTCACTGGTGCTCTTGCTGTGCGTGTTGGCCAGCTCGGTGCCGATTTTGATCAGCGAACCATTACTGGCTGTGCCGCCCTGTTTGTCGGCGAAGCCGGTTTTCTGGTCGTTGGCATCCGTTGCCATACCACCGAGGTTGTAGGCCGCCAGGGCCGCCTGGGCCAGCTTCACTGCTTTAAGGCGAGGATCATCCGTATCCTTCGCAGCCTCGACCGACGTACGGATGGTATTGACCGTGTCGATGATCGCCCCACCTATGACACGTCCGACGGCCAGACTGTTGGACTTATCAACCGTTCTTTGCGTCGCCGTTTCCATACCAGCAGCAATGGTGACGTTGGTGCCACGAAGGCTCATGTCCTTGGTGCTGACCAGGTCGCTGGCGATGACGTTCAGGTCTCCACCCGCCACGAGGCTGACGTTCCCTTTGCTGGAACCGATGGTGCTCCCGGTCAGGGTTGTTTGCGCAGCGGTGCCATTGTGCTTCTGGCCACTGATCGACAAGTGCTGGTTACCGGTGATGTCGTCGATGCCCAGCTTGTTGCCCGTCAGAATCCCGGTGAAGTCGTGATTTTTCTCCTTATGCATCTGCTCGCGAGAGAAGGTGTTCTCTGCCGCGTCGATGGTTAGATCACGTCCCGCTTGTACCGCCAGATCGTTAGTACTGACCAATGCCGAGCCAGTGATGGTGGCATCACGTTTGGCACTTACAGCAATGGTGTCGCCGGAGATCATGCTGCCGACGGCGGTTGTCTGAGTTTCGGTCAACTTGTCCTGGACCTTGCTCGACTTCAAACCACCCCAACTGCTTTTGCTTTGCTTGCGCTCGTGGCGCGCGCTGTTGGAGTCGGTAACGGCGAGGATTTCCACGTCGTTGCCGGCACCCAGGCCGACGCTGCCTTTTTCGGAAATGACGTTGCTGCCCTTGATCGTCAGGTCGTTGCCTGCTTTCAGTACGTTATTACCCCCGGAGGTAACCGAACTGGCAACATTGGTCACATTGCTGGTCTCATCCAGCCGAAACTTCTTCCCAGACGAGGATTTCTTGGTCTTGCTGTAGAAGCTGTAATCCGAATCCTCGGCCGATTGCAGCACCAGGTTCGCGCCCGCCACCAGATAAGCCTCATCCCCGGCATTCACCCGACTCGCAATCAGTTCCAAGTCCTTTCCGGCGTTCAGGGTCACATTCCCACCGGCCGTTAGCGCGGTACTCACCTGAGTGACATGATCCTCCTGACTGGTCACTCTTTTGCTGCGGCTATAGGCGTGCTGCTCATCCGCTGCTGAAGCCAGTGTCAGGTCGCCTACTGCACTCATACTGACGTCACGTTTGGCGTCGATTTGGCTAGCAACTGCGCTGAGGTCTCGACCCGCACTAACCTTCAGGTCCCGTCCTACATCGAGCGTGGAACCATACTGGGTAATGCTGGAGCTTTGCTTCCCGAGACTTGAGCTATTGCGCTGCTCCACCGTGGCGATATTGACATCGCGACCTGCGCTGATGGTCGTATCTCGCCCACTTTCCAGTAGACCGCCGGTACTCACGAAGTCACGGCCAGCTTTGACACTCAGATCATTTGCGGCCTCGATACGTGCGGCACTGTCGACGTATTCCAGGTGCAAATGCTTGTTGTCACCCGTAGCGGTAATCGAGCGCTCATTGATCACATCACCACGGGTTGTGGTCAGGCTCACATCCCGCCCAGCAATTACCCCCCCAGCTTTGTTAACAATGTTATTCCCCGCCAACAGATCCAAGCGCTCCCCCGCTTCGATCAGCCCGCTGTTAACGATGTCATTACCGGCGGAGGCATCAAGGTTATGGGTTGCCCGCAAAGTACCGGAGTTCTTGAGATCCTGGCCGGCAATCAGCTTGACATCCGCCCCTTGAATCAACGCCCCGTTCGGCGCCAGACGATTGTTGACCTGGGCCATGTAGAGCACCGGCACCAGCACCTTTTCGCCGTTCACCTCATGCTCTTCCAGCCAGACGATGTCATGGGTCAGCGCCGCGACTTGCTCCGAGGTCAGCGTCACGCCCACCGACAAACCGAGTTCCTGTTTGCTGGCGATGGCGTTGTCCATCAGGTACTTGAACATCCCTTCATCGCTGGTTTGGCCGTCGATGAAACGTTGGCCGGTGCGGGCGACTACTGCTTGCTGGATCAAGCGCTGTTCGTAGAGGCCGTCACCCAGGCGTTTGGCGCTCTGGTCAGGGTCGTAGTTGAGTTCGCCCAGCAGGTAGTCCGAGCTCATGAACGACTTGAGTTCAGTGAGCACAGGGTTGGTTTCGATCAGGTATTTCTGTGGATTGGTCTTGAACGAGGTATCCGGCACACCTTGGACCCGCGTCACTGTCTGGCTGGACGCTGGGGTGGCAACCGCATTACCCACCGTCGGGGCGACTTGGGCGGTTGGGGTCAGGCTGGCGCCCGTGACATCGATCTTTTCCACTTGGGTCGCAAAGCCCGTGCCGCTGTTGCGGCTCGGCATTGGCAGGGAATGGCCGCTGTTTTCGACAGGCGCGCTTGCATCAGGCACGCGGGAGCTTACGTTACTGTCGGTGGCCTGACGGACGACTTGGGTCAGTTGGCGGTCAGCCGTGACCAGTTGCACTACCTCACCAACCTGCACGCTGCGAGCCTGGATATCCGGAAGGTCCTGTTGACGCTGAGCGGTGCTGATGGCGGTGCTGGCCATGCTCCAGCTTTGCGGCGCGCTGTTGGCTTGGGTCGCCTGTTGGGCTGAGCCACCCTGGCCGCTCAAGCGAAACAGGCCGTTCTGACCGGTAGGCAAGCTGAAGCCCGGTAAGGTCAGCGGGTTGAGCTGTTGTTGCGCGAGGTTGGGTGGGAGTTGTCCATTGATCTGTATGACCGCCGGTGTCACCTGGCCGCTGAGTTGGGTCGAGCCAACTTTGGAGGCGCCGCCATTTAGAGTGACGCCTTCACGGACGACACTGTTGGTGAGGTTCTGGGTTGCATTGATGTGTACCGCACCGCCGGCCTGTACGACGGCACTGGCGAAGTTCGAGGGGCCGTTGTAGGTGATGGTGTTTTCGAAGAACGAGCCGTTCTTGACGAAAGAGGGAGCGTCGGTGCGCACGCCGTCGCTGTAATGTGCAGGGGTAAAACTGTAGTGCCCACCGTCAAACTCTGCCCATATCCCGCCGAAGTTGAAGAAACGCATCGCTTCGCCCCCAGCGAGGCGTCCCCCTACACGGGAGATGGACTCGACGCCCTGGCTGTTCCATACATGTAAATTTGGGCTAATAAAGTCGCCATCCCGATATCCGGCAGCTCCCGAATCATAGGAAGGGTCATTGGCGGCGTTGTAATCCATGATCTGATGCCACCGGGACAAGTTGTCGCCGGGGGCCGAGAGCGAGCGTCTAACGCTGTAATCGCCCACCGCCGCGCCCTGGTTGGTGAAGTTCTGCAGATTCAACGTCAGGTCGCTGCCTGCGCTGATGGTCGAGGCGTTGTTGAGCAGCTCTCGACCGTTGCCCGTAAAGTTTCGACCTGCGGCCATGCTGGCGGAAGCCGAGTCCTGGACGATTTGTGAATGGTAGTTTTCTACCCAAACCAGGTATCCGGGAAAGTGCGGTTGAAAGCCATCAAATGAAGAGCACGAGTAACACTGAACCCCGATAGCACCCGATACGAACCCACCCGTAGCCTCGAACACATCCTTGCGGTTCTCGATATGATCCGCCGCCAGAGTCAAGTCGCCGCCGCTTTCAATCGATGCCGAGATATTGGCAATCGAAGCACTCCAGGCGCTGCTGTCATCGCGACTGATGCTGATATTGCCGGTGCCGTATACGTCGGCAAAACGGTTGGTGAAGTCGTTGACGCGCAACGCCATGTCCGCGCCGCTGAAGATCAAGCCGTGCTGGTTAAGCAGGCTGGACGCGCCCAGGCGCAGGTTGCCACCGCTGCCCAGCGTCCCGTAGTTGTTGATTGAGCCGGTATTGGCGGTCAAGGCAGAGGCGGCTGTCATGCGGCCGTAGTTGTTGAGCTGCCCGCCGATATTGAATGTGGCGTCTCCCCCGCTGGCAACGCTGCCGGTGCTGCCCAGATTCATCGAGGCTGCGCTCAGGGCCAGGTTGCCCAGGCTGCTGTAGCGCCCATTGCCACCATAACTCCCCCCCAACGCCAAACTGATCGACCCATCACTGGCAATCAGCCCATCGTTACTCCAATTCCCCCCACTCCCCACCAAACTGCTGGAAGCCAGCAACTGCCCCGTCCCGGTCTGAGTCAGGTTGTTCACATTGACCGTCAGGCGCCCGGCCTGGATCACGCTGCTGTTGGTCCAGCTGTCAGCGGTCAGCGTCAAGCCACCGCGGGTGACGAGGCTGCCGCCGGCGTTGGTGAGGTTGGCGGTGGAGATGTCAAAGTCGCCGCTACCGACATGCAGCAGGCTACCGCCCAGGTTCTGGAAGTTGGCGGCGTTGAGGATCAGGCCGTTGTTGGCGGTTTCCAGTGTGCCGTTGCGGTTATCGAACAGCCCGCCAATCTGGAAGTTGGTCGTACCGCCGCTGCCCAATGCCCGCAACTGCCCGGTCTGGTTATCCAGGCTCGCGGCCTTGATCGCCAGGGTGCTGTCGCTTTCGATGATGCCCAGGCGGTTGTTCAGGGCGCCGGTGAGGTTGAGGTCGATCTGACTGCCGGCGATCTGGCCGTCGTTGTCGCCGCTGTTGTCGAAATCGTTGCCCGTGACGTTGACCTTGCCTTTGGCATAGAGGCCGCCGTTGCGGTTGTCGAAGTTGCGGGTGGTGACGGTGGCATCGCCGGTTTGTGCGGAGATGCGTCCACCGTAGTTGTCGAGGCCGCCGAGGGCGATCAGGTTCAGGCGTTGGGCATGGGTGATGCCGCCCTGGCGGTTGTTGTTCAGGTCGTAGCCGTTTTTCAGCACGCCGCTCAGTTGGGTGGCGAGCAGGCCCTGGACGCTGGCGAGCACACCGCCGCGGTTGTCCAGGTTGCGCCCGACGACCGTCACGTCACCGACCTTGGCTTGGAGGCGGCCGCTCTGGTTGTCGATGTCGCTGTTGACGGTGAGTTTCAGCGCGCCCTGGCTTTGCACGACGCCCTTGCCGTTGCTGAGGCTGGCCGCGTCGATCTGTACGCCGCTGTTCTGGCTGTAGATCAGGCCATCGGCGTCGTTCTGTAGTGCGCCTGTGGTGTTGACGATCAACTGGTCATTGGCCGCGACGGTGCCGCGATTGCGGTTGTCCAGGCCAGCGGTGAGCAAGGTCAACAAGCCTTGGCTGGCGATCTGGCCGCCCTGGTTGTTGATCTGCGTGGCGCGCTCGACCCGCAGCGGGCCGACGCTGGCGAGCTTGCCGCCGGTGTTGGTCAAGGCGCCGAGCAGGTCCAGGGTGACGGCAGCGTTGCCGATCAGGTTGCCGCCGCTGTTGTCCAGGCTGGTGCCGGTGAAGCTCAGGGCGTTTTGTGCGCTGATGGTGCCGCTGGCGTTGCCCAGGGTCATGGCGTTCATGACCAAGGTGGCGCCGCTGTCGATCAGGCCGCCTTGGGCGTTGTTCAGCGAACCGCCGGTGACGGTTAGGGTCTGGTCGCTGCCACTGGAGAGAATGCCGCCCCGGTTATCCAGGCTGGCCGCGTTGACGGTGAGTGTTTTCTGGGTGACCAGCGCGCCGGCGCCGCTGTTGAGCAGTGCGCCGCTGAGGGTGACGCCGAGGTTTCCGTCACGGCTGGAGAGCGTGCCGTTGTTGCGGTTGTCGAGGCTGGCGCCGTTGACATCCAGACCCTGCCAGCCGGAGATCAAGCCCTTCTGGTTGATCAGTGTATCGCCGGTCACGCCGAGGTTCTGGCTGCTGATCAGCTTGCCGCCGGTGTTATCGAGCGTCTGGCCGCTGAGGTTGAAACCCTGGCTGCTGGAGATTTCGCCGCCCTGATTATCCAAGTTGCGCAGGCCGTTGACGGTCAGCACACCTTTGGCGGTGATCAGGCCGTTGCGGTTGTTCAGGTCGTGCCCGCCGAGGTTCAGCGTCATGGCTTGCTCGCCCAGCAGACGCCCGCCGTTCTGGCTGAGCGCTGCCAGGCTCAGGCTCAGGTCGCCCTTGGCCGACACTTCGCCGCCGTCGCTGGAGTCGAGCGAGTCGGCGCTCAGGGTCAGGCTGGATTGGGCATTGATCAGACCGTTGGCGCTGTTGTTCAGGGCCATGGCATTGAGGACCAATGCACTGCCCGCCAGCACACTGCCGCCCTGGTTGTTCAGGTTGCCGCTGTTGAGGGTCAGACGTTGTGCGGCGCTGATCAGGCCTTGGGCCTGGTTGTCCAGTTGCTGGTCAACCGCCAGGTCGAGGTTGCCACGGCTGGTCAGGGTGCCGCCGTTGTTGTTCAGGCTTTGCGCACGGGCCTCGACGCTGGCCGCGCCGATCAGGCCTTTGACGTTATTCAGCGCCTGGGCGATGCGCAGGGTCAGGCCCTGGTTGCTGAGCAGCCGGCCGCCGTCGTTGTTGAGGTTTTGCGCCGCCAGGGTGAAGGCTTGGGCGCTGGAGATTTCACCGCCCTGGTTGTTCACGCCGAGCAGGTTTTTCAGCAGCAGCTTGCCGGGGGCGTTGATCAGGCCGTTCTGGTTGTTGAGCTGGCCGTTGTTCAGGTCCAGGCTCAGCGAGCTGTTGCTGAACAGCTGTCCGCCTTGTTGATCCAGGCCGGACACCGAGGCCGTCAGCGCACCTTGGCTGCCGATGCGCCCGCCATCCTGGTTGGTGACCTGGGCCGCGTTGAGGTTCAGGGTGCTGCCGCTGTTGAGGCGTCCGTTCTGGCTGTTGTTGAGCGCACCGGTGCTGAGATTCACCGCGCCTTTAGCGCTGATGCTGCCCTGCTGACGGTTGTCCAGCGCCGTGCTGGTGAGCAGCAGCGCGCCGTCGGTCACCAGTTCACCGCCCTGGTTGTCGAGGCGGCCCAGGCTTTTAACCGTCAGGTTGGCCGCGCTGGACAAGCTGCCGCCGGTGTTGCTCAGGTTGGCGGCGCTGACGTCCAGGGTGCCTTCGCTGCTGAGTTGGCCCTGGGCGTTGATCAGGTCGCCAGTCAGGTCGATGCGCTGGTTCTGTTGGCTGACCAGATAGCCGCCGCTGTTGTCCAGCGAGCTGCCCTCGAGGTTCAACTGAGTCTTGGCACTGAGCAGGCCTTTGTTGCGGTTGAGCAGCTTGTCCACGGTGAGCTTCAACGCTTGCCCGGCGAACACCTGGCCGCTGTCGCTGTTGTCGAAGTGTTTGCTCACCAGCGTGACGCCGGTGTTGCCGCTCAGCTCACCGCCACGGTTGTCGAGATCGTCAACGTTCAGATCCAGCGCTTTTGTTGCGCCGATCAAACCGGCCTGGCGGTTGTCGAGGCTCGACGCTTTCAAGGTCAGGTCCGTGGTGCTGACTAGCGTACCTTGGCGGTTGTCCAGCACAGTGACGGTGGCGTTGAGTCCGGTTTTGCCGGCGATGCTGGCGGCGCGGTTGTCCAGGCGGTCAGCGTTCACGGTCAGCGCGCCATCGGCGATCAGCGAACCGCGCTGGTTGTCGAGCAACGTGTCGACAGTCAGGTCGAGCTGATCGCGACTGCTGATCAGGCCGTCGCTGTTGTCCAGGCTGGCGCTGCGGCTGTCCACGGACGCGGCCGAGATGATGCCTTTGGCGTTGTTCAGCGCCTGCACTGTTCGAAGCATCAGGCCTTGGTTGCTGAGCAGTTTGCCGCCGCTGTTATCGAGGTTGCGCGCCGCCAGGGTGAACGCTTGCTGACTGGAAATTTCACCGCCCTGGTTGTTGACGTCCTTGAGGTTGCTCAGCAGCAACAGGCCCGGGGCGTTGATCAGGCCGCCCTGGTTGTTCAACTGGCCCTGGTTCATATTCAGGCTCAGGCTGGTGTTGCTGAACAGTTCCCCTTGCTGTTGATCCAGACCGGTGACCGATGCGCTCAACGCCTGACTGCTGGCGATACGGCCGGCGGCGTTGTTCACCTGAGTGGCCGTGAGCGTGAGGGTATTGCCCGAGGTGAGGCGCCCGCCCTGGCTGTTATTGAAAGCGCCAGTGCGGACTTCAGTGGCGGCGCTGCCCGAGATCAGGCCTTTCTGGCTATTGTCCAGGCTCGCGCTCTTGAGGGTCAGGCCAGCGTCGGTGCTGATGGAGCCGCCCTGGTTGATCAACCCGCCCAGGCTGACAATCGACAAAGTGCCAGCGCTGCCCAGGCTGCCGGCGGTGTTGTCGAGGCTGCCGGCGTTGACGGTCAGTTCACCTTCGCTGCTGATCAGGCCTTTGTTATTGAGCAGCGCGTTGTCGAGCGTGATCACCAAACCATCGAGGCTGCTGAGCGAGCCAGCGCTGTTGTCCAGGGTGCTGCCAGTGAGCGTGAGGCCACCTTGGGCGTGGATCAGGCCCTTGGTCTGGTTGATCAGTTGCGCGACTTTCATTTCAAGAGTGCTGCCGGCAATCAGTTTGCCGCCGTCGCTGTTGTCCAGGCGTTGAGCGCCGACCTTGACGCCCAGCCCCGAGGACAATTCGCCCGCCCGGTTATCGACCTGCCCAACCTGCAAATCCAGCGCTTTTGTGCTGCCGACCAAGCCACCGTTGCGGTTATCCAGAACGCTGCCGGAAAGATTCAGGTTGCCTTGGGCCACCAGCGCACCGCCCTGCTGTTGCAAGGTGTCGATCGCTGCGGTGAGGTCGGTCTGGCTGGAAATGCGGCCAAGGGCGTTTTGCACCTCATTGGCCTTCAAGGTCAGCGGGCCAACGGCGCTCAGCAGGCCGCCGCTGTTATCCAGCCGCGTGCTTTGGACGTTGACGCCGGCCTTGCCGGTGATGATCCCGTTGTTACGGTTGTCCAGTTGCGCGACTGTCAGTTGCAGCGCTTTGTCGGCGCGCACATTGCCGCCACGGTTGTCGAGCGAATCGCTGCGCACGGTCAGCAGGTCGATCCCGGTGAGACGACCGCCGCGGTTGTCGAGGCTGCCGGTTCGCAGGTCCAGTGCGCCTTTGGCGATCACTTCGCCCTGGCCCTGGTTGTCCAGCAGGCCGCTGATGCGGGCGCTCAGGGTCCCGTCGCTGATCACCTGGCCGGCGTTGCTGTTGTTCAGGCTGGCAGCCTGGATGTCCACGACCTTACCCGAACCGAGCACGCCCTCGCGGTTGTCCAGCGCACCCGTCAGGCTGATGTTCAGGGCGTTGTCGCCCAGCACCTGACCGTTGCGGTTGTTCAGGGTCACCGCGTTGAGCCGGGTCAGGCCGGCGCTGGAGACTTCGCCCGCCAGGTTGGTCAACGCGCCGTCGAGGCTCACGCTCAGGTCGGCGTCGCTGCTCAAGGTGCCGCCGCTGTTGTCCAGGTTGGCTGCGCGTACGGCTAGGCCATTGGCCGAGACCAAGCCTTGGGCGTTGTTCAACACCTGGGCGATGACCAGGTTGAGGCCCTGCTTGCTGACGATCTTGCCGGCATGGTTGTCCAGGCTGCTTGCATTCAGGCTGAAGGCCTTGTCGCTGGAGATCTCGCCATCGCGGTTGTTCACGGCGGCGAGGTTGTTCAGCAGCAGCGCGCCGGGGGTACTGATCAGCCCGCCTTGGTTGTTCAGTTGCCCATGGTTGAGGTCGAGGGACAGGCTGGTGTTGCTGACCAATTGACCGTTCTGTTGCGCCAGCCCGGTGACGCTGGCATTCAGGGCTTTGGCACTGGCGATGCGGCCGGAGGCGTTGTTCACCTGACCGGCCTTCAGGAGCAGCGTGTCACCGCTGGTCACGCTACCGCCCAGGTTGCTCAGGGTCGCGGCGCTATCGATGTTCAACGCGCCGACACTGGTCAGCTGGCCCGCATCGTTAGTGATCCCGGCGGCTTTGATGCTGGTGCTGGCGTCGCTTTTGAGGCTGCCTTGAGCATTGAGCAATTGCCCGCGCAGGTCCAGGTTCATCCCTTGCCGGGCGTAAAGCGAACCCTGGCGGTTATCCAGTTGCCCGGCGTTGACGGCCAGGGCGCCTCGGGTGGAGATCAACCCGAGGCTTTGGTTGGTCAGGCGTTCCAGGGTCAGGCGCAGGTCGCCATAGGCGATCAGTTTGCCGCTGTTGCTGTTGTCCAGCTCGGTGCCGGTCAGCGTCAGGAGACCCTGGCTCGACAGTTCACCGCCGCGGTTATCCAACGTGCCTATATTGAGGCTGGCGGCCTGGGTCGTGGTGACGACGCCGTTCTGACGGTTGTCCAGGCTTGTCGCGTTGAGCGTCAGCAGTCCGGCCGACGAGAGCAATCCCGCCTGATTCATCAGCTGCGCCGAAATGCTCGCGGTGAGCGTGCCGTCACTGAGCAAACGGCCCGCCGTGTTATCGATCGACGCAGCGCTGAGCTGAACGCTTTTGCTTGAAGTGAGCCGGCCACTGCGGTTGTTCACTTGGCCGCTGGCGTTGATGTCCAACGCCTGCCCCGCCGCGACCAGGCCCGCGACGTTGTCCAGCGAGGCAACGCGCAACGTGACGCCGCTCAAGCCGGTGAATTCGCCGCTGGTGTTATTCAATTGCCCGACGTTGGCCGTCAGGTTGCCATTGCTGCTGACCGTGCCCTGGGTGTTGAGCAGTGTGTTGGCGGTGACGTTCAGTGTATTGCTGCTGAGCACCCGCCCCTTGTTTTGGTTGTCCAGGGTCGCGGCGTTGACCGTGGTGGCTTGCCCGGCGCTCAGGGTTCCGCCCTGGTTGCTCAGCGTCTGCGCAACGTGGGCGGTGAGATTGCGGCTGGCAACCACGCTTTTGCCGTTGTTGTTCAGATTCTGCGCGGTGAGGCTCACATCCCCCGTCGCATTACGGGTGTTATCCGCATTGACCCCGGCCTCGATGATGCCATTGTTGGTCAATTGCCCGCCCGCGCTCAGAGTGATGCTGTCCCGTGCTGCAAGACTCTGCTGGTTGCTCAGGTTGCCCTGGGCCTGGGCGTTCAATGTGGTGCCGGCGTAGATCGGTCCTTGGGCATCGAGGCTAGCGGCTTTGACGTTGACCGCACCGGTGGCGGAGGTCTGCGCCAGGCTCAGGTGGCCGTTGGCGTCGAGTTGGATATCCCCGCCACTGGCGATCAACTGCCCGTCCAGCTTCACCCCGACACCGGCCTCGGTGCCCACCAGTTTGATGCTGCCTGCATACATCCCGCCCAGGGCCGAGGAGTCGATCGCCAGTTGCGGCTTGGCGCTGCCATCATCGGCGCGGGCGGTGGCGTTGAGGGTGTCGGCGTTGACGTCGTTGCGCCCGGCGACGATGGTCAGGTTCTTGGCCTGGATCTCGGCGTTGATTTTCGCGCTGCGGGTGATGATTTCGAAACTGTCGACGTTGTTGGCGTTGAGCCCGGCGCCTTCGATGGCGACGCTGCCCTGGTCGACCTGGTAGCGGCTGACCTGGCCGTTCTCGATGATCGGCTTGCCGGTGGTCAGGGTGGCTTTCGGGGTGTTGATAAAGCCGCAACCGTTGCAGGTGATGCCGTAAGGGTTGGCGACGATGACCCGGGCCGACTGCCCCGCCACTTCGGTGTAGCCGCGCAACTGGCTGGGGTTGCCGCCGTTGACTTCGTTGAGGATGGTGGTGGCAGCTGCGCCGTTGAAGTTCGGGTTGCCGAGGATGATCCCGCCCAGCTGCGTGGATTGGGTGCGGGCGGTGGCGTTGTTGAGGATCACGCCGTTGCTGCCGACGTTGTAGTCACTGAACTGGTTGTGGGACAAGCCGCTGCCGTTGGGTCTGGCGATGTTGACGATGGGCACGCCATTGCCCGCCTGGCTGAGGCCGGTGCCCGGAGCGCTGACGACGATGCCATCGGCCTGGGCCCACATCGGTTGCCAGAACATGACGTTGGCCAACAGGAACGCCAGGCCGCGCTTGGGCATACCCCAGAACCGCTCGCGGTTTTGCAGGGCAGCGGAAGGTTGGCGGGCCAGGAAGGCGTATTGGCGGTCGTCCATGATCAAGGTCTCGTTACAGCAGAATTAGAGAAATGCATCGATGCGGAAGTAGATCGGCGCTTCGCGCTCGGTCAGGGCATCCGGTCGTTCCAGGGAGTGGGCGAAGGTGACGCTGGCGCTGAGGTGTTCACCTCGGGCAAACAGCTCCAGCGAGTTGCTCGACATGCGCCCGTGCTGGTCGCCGTTGTAGCGGTTGCCGCGAATCACGCCTTGGTCATAACCGAGGCTGGTGCCGTACTCGGCGAACACCGGGCGCAGCCACTCCAACGTCACCGGACGGCTCCAGCGCAGGTCGTTGCGCCAGTAGCCGCCACTGTCACCGGACAGCGATTGGTCCTTGTAGCCCCGAATCGACGATTGCCCGCCCAGGCTCATGCGCTGCGGGCTGAACAGCACGTCTTCGCTGCGCTGGCCGGTCATCAGGCTGCTGAAGCTGAACGACTCGTCCCACAACTTGAACGGTTGCAAGTAGCTGACGGTGGCGGTGTATTTGCGATAGCGCGCATCCGGCACGCCGGGGCCCGGTTCGTGATCGCCCTGGGCATCCAAGGCACCGATGCCGTCCTGCAGGCCCAGGTCGAGGTTGACGAACGCACTGCCGACTCGCCGTCCGTGGTTGATGCCGAACTGGGCCTCGCTGATGCGATTGCTGCTCTCGCGAAGCTTGCTGTCTTCAATGAAGTTATTGGTGCGCAGGTACGCAAGGCCAGTGTTGAGGGAGGTCTTGCTCAGCGCATCGCGATGGATCAACCGCTCGACCCGCAGCTGATGGTTCTGGCTATCGCCGGTCTGCTTGAAGTTGAAACCGTTGGCGGCGATCTGCGAGCGATACTCGCTCTGGCTATAGGTGTAGCTGAGGTTCCACCAGCCCCAGGGCAGGTTGTAATTGAGCATGGCGTTGTTGGACGTGTGCTGGTGGTCGCTCATGCCATCGTGGCCGCCACGCAGCATCAACTGGTCCGCCAGGCCCAGCGGGCTGTCCCACTCCAAGCTCGTACCCCACTGCTGCTCGCCGGTGCTGCGCTGGCCGTCGTTACTGCGCGACAGCCCGGCACGCCAAGGCTTTTTCGGCTCGTTGGTGACGCGCACTTCGCTGCCGCCGACGTTCTGGCCGGGAGTCAGCTCCATCTTCGCCTGGTTCGACGGCAGGCGATTGAGCTGGTCGACCATCTGTTCGATCTCGCGCAGGTTGACCAGCTGGCCGGCCTCACCGGGAAATGCCATCGCCAGTTCGCGATCCGATAGCTTGCTGTTCTCGGCGCCTTTCAAGCCTTCCAGTCGGCCCTCGACGACCAGCACTTGCAGATGGCCACCGGACAGATCCTGCTGCGGCAGATACGCACGACTGGTAACCAGGCCTTTTTCGAGGTAGTGGTCGGTGATGACCTTGAGCAGTTCGTTGAGCTGCGGCACGCCCAGGCATTGGCCGATGTAGGGCTTGAGCAACGCCTCGCGCTCGCGGGTAGAAAGACTGTCGGCGCCCTTGAGCTCGATGGTCTTGATCGGGAAGCAACGGGTGTCGGCAGGCGCCGTGGGCCGGGTCGGCTGCGCCTCTTTGCCGGGCAGGTCCTTGAGCTCCTCCAGGCGCCGACGCTGCTCTTCGAGCAAGCGATTCTGGCGCTCGCGGATCAGGTCAGTGTCACCGGGCGTGGTGGCGGCGTTGGCAAGGCACAGCGGAGAAAGGCACAGCAAAGCCAGGCACAACCTCGCCCAAAGGGCGGGTGAGGACATGTTCGATCCCTCGAGCAGAAGTGATATCAAAATAGCGGCGCGATATTAGTTAGCCATCATTTTGGCGTCAAATAAAAATTAGTGCTTTGAGGCTATCGTTGGGACCGCTCATCCGAAATCAGGCCGTTCCCTCTATATGGCGAGAAACGTCTCGTCGAGAGACTGGAAGAGTCCCAGGAAGCTGCGGGAAACGGCTGACAACCAAGCCTCGGCAATGAACTTTCCACCCGGCGCCGACCTCAACCCATTACCTGCCTAACAAGGAATACGAGGCCCCACACCATGAAAACCCTCATGCAGCTCACCCTCGCCGCCGCCGTCGCCAGCGCCCTACCCGCCTGGGCCTGCACCCCCGAGGAAGCCACCGCCAAGCGCGAACAACTGGCCCAGGAAGTGACCCGACTCACCCAGCAAAACCCGGCCAAGGCCAAGGAAATAAATGACGAACTCCAGGCTATGGACCTGAAGACCTCCAGCAAGGATCTGCCGGACAAATGTCAGTTGATCGATAAGCGCCTGGAAGAGTTGAAAGACGCCGAGAAAAAGGCCAACTGATAAACCCAAGCCGCCCCCCGCTCTTGTGGCGAGGGAGCTTGCTCCCCCTGGGGCGCGAAGCGCCCCCCTCTGCTCAGGTGGTCAACCTATGAGGCTGGTGAGCAGGCCGCTATGGTTGGGCCTGCTACGCAGTCCAGCGGGAGCAAGCTCCCTCGCCACGGGGGGCTGCGCGAATCTTGAATGTTAATTTTCATCCATAAAAAAACCGGATACAGGTCCGGTTTTTCATAAAGCAGCGCTGACTCATTCAGCCGCCGGTGCCTCTGGCTTGCGGCGTTTGAGTGGGGCCATGCCGTCTTTGCTGACCAGCGATGGGGCGTCGCTCTTCGGGCGGTTGGCGGTCTTGCGTTTGGTCGGGGCCTTGGCGGCGGTTTTCTTTTTGTCGCCCTTGGCGTCGACTTTTTTCTTCTTCGCGCCCACGGCCTTGCCCGAGGCCTTGACCTTCTTCGGTCCGCCGTAGGTGCCTTTGACTTCCTTGATGGTACGGCGCTCGAAGCTCTGCTTGAGGTAACGCTCGATGCTCGACATCAGGTTCCAGTCGCCATGGCAGATCAGCGAGATCGCCAAGCCATCGTTACCGGCACGCCCGGTACGGCCGATGCGGTGCACATATTCGTCGCCGCTGCGGGGCATGTCGAAGTTGATGACCAGGTCCAGGCCGTCCACGTCCAGGCCGCGGGCGGCGACGTCGGTGGCGACGAGGATCTTCACGCCGCCCTGCTTCAGACGGTCGATCGCCAGCTTGCGGTCCTTCTGGTCCTTCTCACCGTGCAGCACGAACGCCTTGTATTCCTGGGCCACCAGGCGTCCGTAGATACGATCGGCCATGGCCCGGGTGTTGGTGAAGACGATGGCTTTTTCGTAGGTCTCGTTCGCCAGCAACCAGTTCACGATCTGTTCTTTGTGGACGTTGTGGTCAGCCGTGATGATTTGCTGGCGGGTGGTGGAGTTCAGTTGGCTGACCGCGTTGAGCTGCAAGTGCTCCGGGTTGTTCAGCACTTTGGCGACCATCTCGCGCAGGCCGGAACCGCCCGTGGTGGCGGAGAACAGCATGGTCTGCTGGCGGTTGGCGCATTCGTCCACCAGGCGTTGAACGTCTTCGGCAAAGCCCATGTCCAGCATGCGGTCGGCTTCGTCCAGCACCAGCACTTCGACTTCCTTGAGGTCGAGGTTGCCGGCGTTCAGTTGCTCGATCATCCGCCCCGGCGTGCCGATCAGGATATCCGGGACCTTGCGCAGCATGGCGGCCTGGACCTTGAAGTCTTCACCACCGGTGATCAGGCCGGACTTGATGAAGGTGAACTGCGAAAAGCGCTCCACTTCCTTCAAGGTCTGCTGGGCCAGTTCACGGGTCGGCAGCAGGATCAGGGTCTTGATGCTGACGCGAATCTTCGCCGGGCCGATCAGGCGGTTGAGGATCGGCAGCACGAACGCGGCGGTCTTGCCGCTGCCGGTCTGCGCCGTCACCCGCAGGTCACGCCCCTGGAGCGCGAGCGGGATGGCCGCTGCCTGCACTGGCGTTGGCTCGACAAATTTAAGCTCGGCCACGGCTTTGAGCAGGCGTTCGTGCAGGGCGAATTCGGAAAACACGGGTGCTACCTCGAAGAAATGCAAAAAAACAGCTGCATAGGGTAACGGTTTCGAGCGCGAAGGCCGAGTTTCTTTCTGCAAACGGCGACAATCAGCGGCTTTTTTTTCAGCCGGTCTACCTCCGACAGTCACTTGCACCGGCTTAAATGCTCTAATCGCGCCGTCGCGTCCTTATAGAAGAATCGTTTCGTCCATGGATATCAAACAGCTCTGGGTCAACCTCCAAGACCTCTGGGGTGCGCTAGACCAGCACCCGCTCCTGCATTCCAGCCTCGGCCTGCTGTTGCTGCTGGTCATTGCCTTGGTACTCGGACGCGTGGCGCGCTACCTGATCTTGCACGGCGCCAAGTTGCTGGGCCGCCAGCCCGCCTTGTACTGGATCAACGACCTGCGGCAAAACAAGGTCTTCCATCGTCTGGCGCAGATGACGCCGTCGCTGATCATCCAATTCGGCCTGCACCTGGTGCCGGAACTGAGCAAGACCAGCATGATTTTCCTGGGCAATGTCGCCCTGGCCTTCACCATCCTGTTCATGGTGCTGGCCCTCAGTGCCTTGCTCAGCGCTCTGCTGGATATCTACGCCCGCACCGAACACGCACGTACCCGCTCGATCAAGGGCTACGTGCAACTGACGAAAATGGTCCTGTATGTGTTCGGCGCGATCATCATCGTCGCCACCCTGATCGACCGTTCGCCGCTGTTGCTGCTGTCGGGCCTGGGTGCGATGTCGGCGGTGATCCTGTTGGTCTACAAGGACACGCTGTTGTCCTTCGTTGCCAGTGTGCAATTGACCAGCAACGACATGCTGCGGGTCGGCGACTGGATCGAGATGCCCCAGGTTGGGGCCGACGGTGACGTGGTGGACATCACCCTGCACACGGTCAAGGTGCAGAATTTCGACAAGACCATCGTCTCGATTCCCACCTGGCGGCTGATGTCCGAATCGTTCAAGAACTGGCGTGGCATGCAGCAGTCCGGCGGACGACGGATCAAGCGCAGTCTGTTCATCGACGCCAGCGGCGTGCGTTTTCTGCACGATGAGGAAGAACAGCGCCTGACCCAAGTGCGTCTGTTGACCGACTACATCAGCCGCAAACAGGCCGAACTCAAGGCCTGGAACGAGGCCCAGGGCAACGTCGCGGCGATGTCGGCCAACCGCCGGCGCATGACCAATCTCGGCACCTTCCGTGCCTACGCCTTGGCGTACCTGAAAAGCCATCCCGAGATCCAGCCGAACATGACCTGCATGGTCCGCCAGTTACAAACCACGGCCCAGGGTATCCCGCTGGAGATCTACTGCTTTACCGGCACCACGGTGTGGGCCGATTACGAGCGCATCCAGGGGGATATCTTCGATTACCTGCTGGCGGTGATGCCAGAGTTCGGGTTGAACCTGTACCAGCAGCCGAGTGGCATGGACCTGCGCTCAGGCTTAGTGCCGGCGGTGCTCGGTGCAAGTCATATTCCCGAAGCGGATAAACAACGGGCGTAACACCACGCGCAAAACTGTGGGAGCCGAGCTTGCTCGCGATGACGGTGGATCAGTCACATCTTTGTCGGATGTGCCGCCGTCATCGCGAGCAAGCTCGGCTCCCACAGGTCTTGTGTCATCCCGGCTGCAATGCCTCTTCACAATGCTCATTTCCAGGGATTACAGCTGATTGCCCAGTCACTTGACCTGACGCTGCGGTGCCTTGTGCACCATGGTGTAGGCGTAGTCCACGCCCATGCCGTAAGCGCCGCTGTGTTCCAGCACCAGCTGCATCACCGCCTCGTAAGTTTCTTTGTGCGCCCAGTCGCGTTGGTATTCGAGCAGCACTTGCTGCCAGGTCACCGGTACCGCGCCGGCCTGAATCATGCGTTGTACCGACATGTCGTGGGCTTCTTTGGTGGTGCCGCCAGAGGCGTCGGTGACGATGTACACCTCGTAGCCCTCAGCCAGGGCTTCCAGGGCTGGGAAGGTCAGGCAGACTTCGGTCCACAGCGCGGCGATGATCAGTTTCTTGCGGCCGGTGGCTTTTACCGCGTCGACCAGCGCCTTGTCTTCCCACGAGTTCATCGAAGTACGTTCGATGGGCTTCTGATCCGGGTGAACCGCCAGCAGCTCCGGCCAGATGTAGCCGCTGAAGCTCTCGGTCTCGACCGAGGTGTAGATGGTCGGCACGTTGAAGATCTTCGCCGCCTTGGCCAGGCCCACGGTGTTGTTCTTCAAGGTCTGACGGTCAATCGACTGCACGCCGAAGGCCATTTGTGGCTGGTGGTCGATCAGGATCAGGGCGGAGTTGGTTGGGTTCAGCAGTTCGCGGTTAGACATGGTGTGTTCCTTTTTAATGTCAAGATTTCAATCAGTTAGGGGTGGTCGACGTTCGCTTCAGCGGTGATGTCGTCGCCATGGGTGTACTTTAGGGGCTGGCCATAAAAGGGACAATTACCTAAAATCGAGAATCATTGATTCTAAAACAGGGACAATCATGGATCGCATCGAATGCATGCGCGCGTTCGTCGTCACGGTGGGAGAAAACGGCTTTGCCGCCGCCGCACGGGCCATGGACGTGCCGAGGTCGAAGGTCAGCAAGCAGATTCAGGCGCTGGAAGAAGCCATTGGCGTGCAACTGCTGCAGCGCACCACCCGCAGCCTGCATCTCACCGAGGCGGGCGCGGAGTATTTCGAAGCAGCAAGGGAAGTCCTGGCGGCACTGGATGAGGCTGAACAACGGGCACGGGACGGGATTGGTGAGTTGCGCGGGGTGTTGCGGGTCAACGCGCCGATGTCGTTCGGCTTGCGAAGGCTGGGCAAGCTGATCCCGCTGTTCCATGAGCGGCATCCGAACATCGAGCTGCAAGTGGTGCTCAGCGACCAGCAGGTCGACCCGGTGCGCGGCGGTTTCGACGTGACCATCCGTATCGCCAGCATGCCCGATTCAACGATGATCGCCCGGCAATTGGCGCCGGCACCGCGGATCATGGTTGCCGCCCCTGCATACCTGGAGCGCGCCGGTGTGCCGCAAACCCCCCAGGACCTGCGCGCCCACCAGTGCCTGAACTACGGTTATCTGCAAAGCGGCGTGAGCCTGCAACTGAGCAACGGCAAGGAGACGCAGCGGGTCAATGTCACTGGCCCCTTGCACGTCAACAACGGCGACTTGCTGGCCCAGGCCGCCGAGGCCGGCATGGGCATCGCGTTGTTGCCGGACTTCATCGTCGAGGATGCCCTCGCTGCCGGACGATTGGTACCGGTGCTATGCGAATGGCAGGCCCCGGCGATCAGCATCAATGCGGTGTATTCGTCAGCCCGGCGTCTGCCGCAGAAAACCCGGGCGTTCATTGAGTTCCTGGTGGAGCAATTGGCGACTAAGTAGCCTCGGCGTTGCGCAAGCCCAGGCGGCTGATCCACACCGCCGCCAGAATGACCGCGCCACCGAGCAACAACCGCCCCAGCGCTTCGTGCTGGTTCCAGATCAGCAGGTTCAGCAGCAGCCCCACCGGGACGTGCAGGTTGTTCATCACCGCCAGCGTCCCGCCGTTGACCAGGCATGCGCCCTTGTTCCACCAGTACAGCCCCAGCGCGGTGGAGACCAGGCCAAGGAATGCCAGCACGCCCCATTGCAACGGCGCTTCGGGCCAGAAGTTGGCCTTGCCGAACAACAGGAAAGCCGGCAACGCCACCGCCAGCGCGCCGAGGTAGAAATAGCCGAATCGCCGGTAGTGCGGCAGATCGCTCGGATGACGCGCCACCAAGTGCTTGTACAGCACCTGTCCGGCCGCGTAAGTGAAGTTGGCCAGTTGCAGCAGCAGGAAACCCATGAAGAAATCCGGATTGATCCGGTCGTAGCGAATCACCGCCGCGCCGGCCACGGCCACCAGTGCCGCGATCAGTGCCCAGGGATTGAAGCGGCGGTTCAGGGCGTCTTCGATCAGAGTCACGTGCAACGGTGTGAGGATGGTGAAGAGCAGCACCTCGGGCACGGTCAGTACCCGGAAGCTCAGGTACAGGCACACGTAGGTGACGCCGAACTGCAAGGCGCCGATCAACAGCATGCCGCGCATGAACGCCGGCTCGACCTGGCGCCAGCGCGTCAATGGAATGAACACCAGCCCCGCCAGCACCACCCGCACCAGCACCGCGAAGTAACTGTCGACATGCCCGGCCAGGTATTCACCGATCAGGCTGAAGGAAAATGCCTGGATCAGCGTCACAAAAAGTAGATAGCCCATACGCCCCTCGTTTCGAATGGCGGCGAAGATAGCGGTTTTGAGCGGTGGGGGCGAGTTTGCTTGCGATGGCAGTGGTACATCCAAAGATCCATGCAAGCTGACCCACCGTCATCGCGAGCAAGCTCAGCTCCCACAGGGATTGGCGGTGAACACAGGATCCATGAGCGCCACCCCGTTCCCTGTGGGAGCGAGCCTGCTCGCGATAGCGGTGGGTCAGCCAGCAGATCTGTCACTGACAGGCCATCATCGCGAGCAGGCTCGCTCCCACAGGGATTGGTGGTGAACACAGGATCCGTAAACACCACACCGCCCCCTGTGGGAGCGAGCTTGCTCGCGATAGCGGAGGGTCAGCCAGCAAATTTGTCACTGACAGGTCGCCTTCGCGAGCAGGCTCGCTCCCACAGGGGATTGGGAGCTGGGGCAGGAGTCGCGGGCAAAAAAAAGCCCGATCTCGCTAAAGCGTTCAATCGGGCTACTGCACTCAGGAGCAACAAGTGCAAAGGGAGGTTCGATGCGCAAAACGGTTTGAAGGGAAGCGCCAGGTCACTAGACCACCTGGCGATTACCCGAGGATTAACGGATCAGGCGACCTGGGCCAGTTTGGCGTTGGCCTGATTCAAACCCTTCTCCTGGAAGTCGCCGCCCAGGTTCATGCCTTCGGCATGGATGAAGGTCACGTCGTGGATACCGATGAAGGCCATGACCTGACGCAGGTAGGGTTCCTGGTGGTCAGTGCTGCCACCGGCATGGATGCCGCCGCGGGCGGTCAGTACGAAAGCGCGCTTGCCGCTCAACAGACCTTGAGGGCCGGTCGGGGTGTATTTGAAGGTCACACCGGCACGCAGCACGTGGTCGAGCCAGGCTTTCAGGGTGCTGGGGATGGCGAAGTTGTACATCGGCGCGGCCATCACCAGCACGTCGGCGGCCAGCAGCTCATCGGTCAGCTCGTTGGAGCGCTCCAGCGAAGCGTTCTCGATGTCATTGCGCTGCTCGGCGGGTTTCATCCAGCCGCCCAGCAGATGAGCGTCCAGGTGCGGCACCGGGTTGATCGCCAGGTCACGGACGCTGATTTCGTCGGCCGGGTGTGCGGCTTTCCACTGGCTGATGAAGGTCTGGGTCAGTTGACGGGAAACCGAGTCTTGCTGGCGGGCACTGCTTTCGATGATCAGAACGCGGGACATGGGATGTAGGCTCCATCTGAGAATGTTGTAAGTCGATGGAGTGAAGGTTAAACGCGGCCGTATCGATTAAAAAGCGCAAATAATTGCTGCAAAATATCGATAAATTCGTTTATAAGCGGAGCATGCGTTGCGCAGTGCTCCGCCGCCCGCTTATTTCGGCTGACAGGTCAGCTCAATGCGCAGCTTAATGATGTTGCGATTGAATTTGGCCGTGGCGTTCTTGAACTTGCCGGCGGCGACTTCGATCTTGCGAGTGCGCGGCGCTTCGGGGCCGTTGCGAAATACCACGGTGCAGGCCGCGTCGGTGCTGCCGTAGTTGTTGACCTGGATCGAGCCGATGTCGGCGTCGGTGTCATAGGCGTTGTAATCGATGCTCAGGCCGTTGAGGTGTTTTTCCACGTCGATCGGGTAGGCAAAGGCAGTCAGCGGCAGCAAGGCCAGTACCGCGCAACAGATTTTCTTCATTCGGCAGTCTCCACCAGGGGACCGCCAGCTTAGGACAAGAGGAGCTCAATGTGAAAGCGCCCCGCGTGACCCTTGATCAATGGCGAACGTTGCAGGCCGTGGTGGACCACGGCGGTTTCGCCCAGGCCGCTGAAGTGTTGCATCGCTCCCAGTCATCGGTCAGCTACACCGTGGCCCGCATGCAGGATCAGCTCGGCGTGCCATTGTTGCGCATCGACGGGCGCAAGGCGGTGCTGACCGAGGCCGGCGGCGTGCTGTTGCGCCGCTCCCGGCAATTGGTAAAACAGGCCAGCCAGTTGGAAGACCTAGCCCATCACATGGAACAGGGCTGGGAAGCGGAAGTACGGCTGGTGGTCGACGCCGCCTACCCCAACGCCCGCCTCGTGCGCGCCTTGACCGCGTTCATGCCGCAAAGCCGTGGTTGCCGAGTGCGCCTGCGCGAAGAGGTATTGTCGGGGGTCGAGGAAGTGCTGCTCGAAGGCGTGGCCGACCTGGCCATCAGCGGCTTCAGCATCCCCGGCTACCTGGGCGCGGAATTGAGCGACGTGGAATTCGTCGCCGTGGCCCATCCCGAACACGCCCTGCACCGCCTCAATCGCGAGCTGAACTTCCAGGACCTGGAAAGCCAGTTGCAAGTGGTCATCCGCGACTCCGGTCGCCAGCAACCACGCGACGTCGGCTGGCTGGGCGCCGAACAGCGCTGGACCGTGGGCAGCCTGGCGACCGCCGCGACCTTCGTCGGCAGCGGCCTGGGCTTCGCCTGGCTGCCCCGGCACATGATCGAACGAGAACTCAAGGAAGGGCTGCTCAAGCGTCTACCCTTGGAACAGGGTGGCAGCCGCAATTCAACCTTCTACCTGTTCTCGAACAAGGAAAAACCCCTGGGGCCGGCCACGCAGATCCTGATCGAACTGCTGCGCACCTTCGACACCGCGCCACTGGATGCGCCGTTCGCCGCCCCTGAACAAGCCTGACAAGGATTTCGCCGATGGCCTATTTCGTAAATGAAGATTGCAGCCTGCACTACGAAGAATATGGCCACGGCGCGCCGTTAGTGCTGGTCCACGGGTTGGGTTCCAGCACCCGGGACTGGGAGAAACAGATCCCTGTGCTGTCCGCCCACTACCGCCTGATCGTCGTGGATGTGCGCGGGCACGGGCGCTCCGACAAACCCCGTGAGCGCTACAGCATCGAAGGTTTCAGCGCTGACCTGCTGGCCCTGATCGAGCACCTGGAGCTGGACCCGGTGCACTTGGTGGGATGGTCCATGGGCGGCATGATCTGTTTTCAACTGGCGGTGGATGAACCCCAACGGATCAAGAGCCTGTGCATCGTCAACAGCGCACCCGAAGTCAAAGTCCGCACCCTCGACGATTGCTGGCAGTGGTTCAAGCGCTGGAGCCTGATGCGCATCCTCAGCCTGGAAACCATCGGCAAGGCCTTGGGCGCCAAGTTGTTCCCCAAGCCTGAACAAACCGAGTTACGCCTGGAAATGGCCCGGCGCTGGGCAAAAAACGATAAACGTGCTTATCTCGCCAGTTTCGACGCCATCGTCGGTTGGGGCGTTCAGGAACGACTGTCACAGGTGGCCTGTCCAACCCTCGTGATCTGCGCCGACCACGACTACACCCCGGTGGCGCTGAAAGAAGCCTATGTAAAGCTGCTACCCAACGCACGGCTGGTGGTCATCGCCGATTCACGGCACGCTACCCCGCTGGACCAACCCGAACGTTTCAACCAGACCCTGCTCGATTTTTTGACCGCAACCGATTCCACCACTCAGGATCACTGACCCATGCTGAAAAAGATTGCCCTCGCCGCCGGCACCGTGCTGTTTGCTGCCAACCTGATGGCCGCACAACCGGCCAAGGCGCCCCACGTACTGCTGGACACCACCAACGGCCAGATCGAAATCGAACTGGACCCGGTCAAGGCGCCCATCAGTAGCAAGAACTTTCTGGAGTACGTGGACAGCGGCTTCTACAACAACACGATCTTCCACCGCGTGATCCCCGGCTTCATGGCCCAGGGCGGTGGCTTCACCCAGCAGATGCAGCAGAAAGAGACCAAGGCGCCGATCAAGAACGAAGCCAGCAACGGCCTGCATAACGTGCGCGGCACGCTGTCGATGGCACGTACTTCCGATCCGAACTCGGCCACCAGCCAGTTCTTCATCAACGTGGCCGACAACGCCTTCCTCGACCCGGGCCGTGACGCCGGCTATGCGGTCTTCGCCAAAGTGGTCAAAGGCATGGACGTGGTGGACATCATCGTCAACTCCCAAACCACCACCAAACAAGGCATGCAAAACGTGCCGATCGACCCTGTGATCATCAAGTCGGCCAAGCGCATCGACTGAAAAAACACAGGGCAAGCCTGAGCGGCGACGGCGATCCCGCGCCGCTCATAGCAAAAAAGGAGAGCCCTGCCCGGGCTATTGACCCATGGTTTACCGCCGTTTCGAAAAACTGATTGACATCTTCCGCGACGCCCCGAGCTCGGCCCCGCCGAACCGCGTCCTACCCTTCTATACCTACTACCTGAAACAAGTCTGGCCCAGCTTCGCCGTGCTGCTGGTAGTGGGCCTGATCGGTGCGCTGATCGAGGTGGCGCTGTTCAGTTACCTGAGCCGCATCATCGACCTGGCCCAAGGCACGCCCAACGTCGATTTTTTCAAGATCCACGGCCTCGAACTGGCCTGGATGGCCGTGGTGGCGCTGGTGTTCCGGCCGATCTTCGTGGCCCTGCATGACCTGCTGGTGCACCAGACCCTGAGCCCCGGCATGACCAGCCTGATCCGCTGGCAGAACCACAGCTACGTGCTCAAGCAGAGCCTGAACTTCTTCCAGAACGACTTCGCCGGGCGCATCGCCCAGCGCATCATGCAGACCGGCAACTCCTTGCGCGACTCGGCGGTCCAGGCCGTGGACGCGTTGTGGCATGTGCTGATCTACGCCATCAGCTCGCTGGTGCTGTTCGCCGAAGCCGACTGGCGCCTGATGATCCCGCTGCTGATGTGGATCGCCGCATACATCGGTGCCCTCTGCTACTTCGTGCCGAGGGTCAAGGAGCGCTCGGTGGTCTCGTCCGACGCTCGCTCCAAGCTCATGGGCCGGATCGTCGACGGCTACACCAACATCACCACCCTGAAACTGTTCGCCCACACGAACTTCGAGCAGCAGTACGCCCGCGAAGCGATCCAGGAGCAGACCGAGAAAGCCCAGTTGGCCGGCCGTGTGGTGACCAGCATGGACGTGGTCATCACCAGCATGAACGGGCTGCTGATCGTCGGCACCACGGGCCTTGCGCTGTGGCTGTGGACGCAGTCGCTGATCAGCGTCGGCGCGATTGCCCTGGCCACCGGCCTGGTGATCCGCATCGTCAACATGTCCGGCTGGATCATGTGGGTGGTCAATGGCATCTTCGAAAACATCGGCATGGTCCAGGACGGCCTGGAAACCATCGCCCAACCGGTCAGCGTCACCGACCGCGACCAGGCCAAGCCCCTGGCGGTGGCCCGTGGCGAGGTGCGTTTCGAGCATGTGGACTTCCACTACGGCAAGAAAAGCGGAGTGATCGGCGACCTTAACCTGACCATCAGGCCCGGCGAGAAAATCGGCCTGATCGGTCCGTCCGGCGCAGGCAAATCCACTTTGGTCAACCTGCTGCTGCGCCTGTACGACGTGCAAGGCGGGCGGATTCTCATCGACGGCCAGGACATTGCCGAAGTCAGCCAGGAGAGCCTGCGCGAACGCATCGGCATGATCACCCAGGATACCTCGCTGCTGCATCGCTCGATTCGCGACAACCTGCTGTACGGCAAGCCCGACGCCACCGACGCGCAACTCTGGGAAGCGGTGCACAAGGCGCGCGCCGATGAGTTCATCCCGCTGCTGTCGGATGCCGAAGGCCGCACCGGTTTCGATGCCCATGTAGGTGAACGCGGCGTGAAACTGTCCGGCGGCCAGCGCCAGCGCATCGCGATTGCGCGAGTGCTGCTCAAGGATGCGCCGATCCTGATCATGGACGAAGCGACCTCAGCACTGGACTCGGAAGTCGAAGCGGCGATCCAGGAAAGCCTGGAAACGCTGATGCAAGGCAAGACCGTAATCGCCATCGCCCACCGCCTCTCCACCATCGCCCGGATGGACCGCCTGGTAGTCCTGGAAAACGGCCGCATCGCCGAGACCGGCAGCCACACCGAACTGCTGGCCCATGGCGGGTTGTATGCACGGTTGTGGCAGCATCAGACCGGGGGGTTTGTGGGGATCGACTAATAGATCAACACCGCGAAACCCCGTGGCGAGGGAGCTTGCTCCCGCTGGGGTGCGAAGCGCCCCCCTGAGATTTGAACCTCAACACATGCATTGAAGGTCAGTTGATTGGGGCTGCTACGCAGCCCAGCGGGGGCAAGCTCCCTCGCCACGGGGTTCGGTGTCAGCCTCGGGAATCAGCACTGCCGATACGGCAGTGCTGACCTGGCCTCTTCGGCATACGCCAGCACCCCTTCCTGCTCACGAACGAGAAAATCCTCGACCGCCGCCTTCAACCCTGGATGGCGCAAGTAATGCCACGACCGGGTAATCACCGGCTCGAACCCACGAATCAATTTATGCTCGCCCTGGGCCCCGGCATCGAAGCGCTGCAAGCCATGGGCAATCGCGTAGTCCATGCCTTGATAGAAACAGGTCTCGAAGTGCAGGCGGTCGAATTCCGCCAGGCAGCCCCAGTAACGCCCGTAGAAACTGTCGCCGCCGACCAGGCTGAACGCCATCGCCACCGGCCGTGAGCCTTGCTTGGCCAACACCACACGAATCGCCTCGGGCATGCGTTCGGCCAGCAGGCTGAAGAACGCCCGGGTCAGGTACGGTGCTTGCCGGCGCACCGCGTAGGTGTTGGCGTAACAGGCGTAGACGAAATCCCACTGCGCCTGATCCAACTGATGACCTTCAAGCCATTCAAACTCAATGCCCTGCCCCGCCACTTGCTCGCGCTCCTTGCGCATCTGCTTGCGCTTGCGCGAACTGAGCGCGTCGAGAAAATCCTGGAAATCCCGGTAACCACGATTCTGCCAGTGATATTGGCAGCCAATCCGCTGCAACCATCCCTCTTGCCCAACCAGCGCCGTGTCGGTGAAGGCATCGGTGAAGTTGATGTGGGCGCTGGAGAGCCCTTCGATCTCCAGATAACCCGGCACACTGCCCAGCAGCTCCAGGCCATCCTCGACCCGCGCCGCCAGCAACCGCGGACCGCTGACCGGACTGAACGGCACCGCCGTCAGCAGCTTGGGGTAGTAATCGATCCCGGCCCGGGCACAGGCGTCGGCCCAGGCGTGGTCGAACACGTACTCGCCGTAGGAATGCCACTTGCGGTAACTGGGCAAGGCCGCGAGCAGACGACCGTCTTCAATGTGCAACAAATGCTCGCTCTGCCAGCCTGACTGCGGGCCGAGGCTACCGCTGTCTTCCAGAGAGCTGAGGAAGGCGTGGCTTAGGAAGGGTTGATTGGCAGGCACCAGCGCGTCCCATTCTTGAGGCGCGACGGTGGAAAGATTGTCCAGCACGTGTAACGGCATGCAGTTCCCCGAGATCCCGACTGCGGAAGGGCGGAGTATCGCCGATCCTGGCCGAACAGGTATAAAAAAACCCCGCCGAGGCGGGGTCGAAATAAGGAGCTTTAACGGATGAAGAAAGAGCTCTGTATCAAATGCGCGATTTAGAACACGTACTGGGCACGAACTACGAAACCGTCGCCGTCGTCGTCACCGTTGACGTTGGTGACTTTGTCGGTCTTGGCCTTGATGTAGGCCGCGGAGATTTTCACCGCTTCGTTGGCGTACCAGTTCACGCCCAGGTTGTGCACCTTGGCTTCGGCGTCACCCACGTCGCGGGTTGCGCTGGCGGTGGTGATGTTGTCGTCTTCAACAGTCAGGCTGTCGTAGCGATAGAACACTTCCCAGGCACCGATGGATTTGTTCTGAGGCTTGATGGCGTCGAACTTGCCGACTTTATAGCCACGGGATTCGCCGGTGAGGGTGTAGGCGCCCTGGACGTAGAAGCCATGGCCCTTGATGTCCTCGAAGCCATCGGCATCAGCCTTGGTCTTACGGGTGATGTATTCACCCTGGATAGACGCTGGGCCCATGGCGAAAGCGGCTTCCAGGCCGAACGCGGTGTCACGGTCGTAGGAACCGGCCGGCGAGTTGTTGGCGCCGCCCAGTACCGGACGGTTGCCGTTAGGACCGGCATCGTTGCCGCCCAGGGTCTCAACGCCACGCATGCCCAGGCGGGAGCGATAACGAGCGTCGAATACGGTGTCGGAAACGTCACGGGAAGCCACGTTCACACCGAAATGCAATACGTTGCCGGCGTCGTGCATCGGGGCGAAGACAAAGCGGCCGTTGACTTGCTTGACGCTGTCGCCGTCGGTGTCGTCGGTGTCCTTGCTGAACACACCGGCCGAGGCGTAGAACGAATCGGCGAAGGTGCTGGAGGCTTGCAGGCCCAGGCCGTTCTGGTGGCTGTTGGTCCAGTCGATCAGGTCGTAGGCGGCGTTACGCTCAGGTGCGGTGACCCACTTGGAGCTGGTGGCTTTTTCCAGGCCGAAGTCGGGGTCGAAGCGACCGACCTTGATCGACACCGGCTTGAAGCCGTTGTAGGCCAGGGACGCTTCGTCGAAGTAGCCATTATCGGAGTCGCCACTGTTGTGGGACATGTCGTAGTTGATAGTGTAGGCCCAATCCGTGTACAGCACGCCGGACAGTTCCAGGAAGGCGCGACGAATGTACGCGGCGTCGGCCGAGTTGCCGTTGTCGGTGTAGATCCCGTCGAACTGGCTGTAGTCAGCCTGCAAACGACCGCCGAGCTTGAAGCTGAACTCTTTGTCAGTGGTGGCAACCTCAAGGCCGCCCTTGGTTTTGACCACGATATCGGCGCCGTCGGTGGTGACGGTGCCGGCGAAAGCCTGGGCGGTAACTGCCATTGCCAGTGCGCTGGCGGCAACACCTGCGAAGTGCTTACGGATCATCGAAGAATTCCCCTGTTGGTAGTCTATGCGTTAGAAAACACGCGGAAACGGGCCCGCTGGTGTTGGGAGGGGATCTTGGCGGCAGGTTGTGTCAGGCAAGTTGCCATCAGATAAAGATTTTATGACAGGGGAACTTTTTACTTCGAAAAGAAATAACTGAAATCTCTACAGAACCCTGTGGGAGCGAGCCTGCTCGCGATAGCGGTCTGTGAGTAACAGACCTGTTGGCTGACACTCCGCTATCGCGAGCAGGCTCGCTCCCACAGGGAAAGGTTGGGCAGGCTGAGGCTAGTGGTGAGTTCTGCGCCGCTCGGCAGCGAGTTTTTCGGCGATATGCTCCAGGTCGGGCACAGGCGTTTCGGGGAGTTTTCTGAGGGTCGCCTGCATCAATCGCATCTGGCGGATGAATCGTCGGCAATGGGGGCAGAACAGCAGGTGGTGTGCCGCACCTTCAGGCGGTCGCGAAAGCCCAGTTGACCGTCGAGATAATCGCTGGAACGCGCCACTTGTTCCTTGCAGGTCAGCATTCGCCGGTTTCCTCGAAATGTTCAACGCTGGCGAAGACCTTCAGCCGGGCGCGATGCAACAGCACGCGTACGTTGGAGAGCGAGAGGTCGAGAAGATTACAGATTTCTTCCAGCTCCAGGCCCTGGCGTTCGCGCAGGGTCAGCACACTGCCTTGCAATTGCGAAAGGCTCAGCAAGGTGTGTTCCAGGCAGTCGCGCAACTCACTCTCCGTGAGCAGCGCCTCCGGCGTGTCCTGGTGCCAGGCGAACGGCGCCAGCAGCCAATGGCCATCGGCGGCGAAGCGCTCATCGCCCAAGGTGCCGTGGGGTGACGGCAGGTCATCGAGCAGCACTTCACGGCGGTTCTGTTTGTAGCGTCCCTTGGCGGCGTTGGCCGTGATGGTCAGCAGCCAGGTCTTGAGGCTGGAACGGCCCTGGAAGCCGCTGAGGTTGCGCACCACCGACAGCCAGGCGTCCTGGACCACTTCATCGGCATGGCGACTGCCGACAATGGCGAACGCCACGGCGCGCATCGGGCCCTGGTAGGTGCTGACCAATTCCCTGTAGGCCTGCTGCTCGCCGGCCAGCAGGCGCTGGAGCAGTTGGCTGTCGTCGGTGGCCATTCCACCTCTCACCTGGCAAATGTCGTTGTGGCGAGGGGATTTATCCCCGCTGGGCTGCGTAGCAGCCCCACCACAAGCGATACAGATCATCCTGACGCACCGGTGACTGCTGTCGGGGGGCTGCTGCGCAGCCCAGCGGGGATAAATCCCCTCGCCACAGAAAGATCACTAACCACAAGATCAACGCTTGCGCAAAATCACACTGCCAATCGAGTACCCAGCGCCGAACGAACTCAGTACCGCGACCGAGCCGCTAGGCAGGTCATCCTGGTATTTGTGGAAGGCGATCACCGAACCGGCCGAGCTGGTGTTGGCGTAGCGGTCGAGGATCACCGGTGCTTCCTCTTCGGTGGCTTCGCGGCCCAGCAGCTTGCGCACGATCAGTTGGTTCATGCTCAGGTTGGCCTGGTGCAGCCAGAAGCGTTTCACGTCGGCGACGTTCAGCTGGTTTTCCTCCAGGTGGGCGCCGATCAGCTCGGCGACCATCGGGCAGACATCGCGGAACACCTTGCGGCCTTCCTGGACGAACAGCTTGTCGCGGCTGCCGATGCCTTCTTCCGCGGCGCGGTTGAGGAAGCCGAAGTTGTTGCGGATGTTGTTGGAGAATTTGGTGAGCAGCTTGGTGCTGACCACATCGAACTGGTACGGCGAAGTCGCCTGGTCAGCCCGTTCGATGATCACGGCAGTGGCCGCGTCGCCGAAGATGAAGTGGCTGTCCCGGTCGCGGAAGTTCAGGTGACCGGTGCAGACTTCCGGGTTGACCATCAGGATCGCCCGGGCCTGGCCCAGTTGCACACTGTTGGCAGCCGCCTGGATACCGAAGGTCGCCGACGAACAGGCCACGTTCATGTCGAAGCCGAAACCTTCAATGCCCAGGGCCTCCTGGACTTCGATGGCGATGGCCGGGTATGGGCGCTGCAGGTTGGAACAGGCGACGATCACGCCATCGATGTCGGCCGCCGTGCGACCGGCGCGTTCCAAGGCCTGTTTGGCCGCGCCAACCGCCATTTCGCAGAGGATCGACCACTCGTCGTTGGAGCGTTCGGGCAGGCGCGGGGTCATGCGTTGCGGGTCGAGAATGCCGTCCTTGTCCATGACAAAGCGGCTCTTGATGCCGGAGGCTTTTTCGATGAACGCCGCGTTGGACTCGGTCAGCGCTTGGACTTCGCCGCGCTCGATGGCCTCGGCGTTGTCGGCGTTGAACCGGGCGACATAGGTGTTGAAAGATTGCACCAGCTCTTCGTTGGAGATGCTGTTGGCCGGGGTGTACAGGCCGGTGCCGCTGATGACGACGTTATGCATGGTCGTGTCTCTGATCTGTTCAGGCAGAAAGCATTGGCACCGACGTACCAATACGCAAAGGGTCTTTTCCCATCCAGGGGAAGCAGACCTGGCATCGCTTTATTCCGATCCGCCCGTGACATTGAAGCGCAAAACCACGGGACCGGCATTTATAGGCGCGAAGTTTGCCATAAACGCTGGGGTTTGGCCCATTCTGAGTGAGCACATCTGATTCCTGTGGGAGCGAGCCTGCTCACGATAGCGGTATGTCAGTGACACATCTGTTGGATGACACTCCGCTATCGCGAGCAGGCTCGCTCCCACAGGGATTTTGTCAGTTTTAAGGCTCCACCTGCCCCCACTGCTTACTCAAACGCTTATCCGAAATCGGCACCTTGGTCCCCAACTGCTGGGCGAACAGCGAGACCCGGTATTCCTCCAGCCACCAGCGATACAGCTCCAGCTGCGGGTCGCGCTTGCCTTCCTGGGCGTGTTTGCTGGCGCGGGCCTGGTATTGCGTCCAGAGGTTCGACAGCTCACCACTCCAGACCCGGTCCTTCTGCACCTGGCTGCCAAGCTTCTCGAAACGCTGCTCGATGGCCTTGAGGTAGCGCGGCAGTTCCTTGAGCCATTGATGCGGGGTTTCGCGCACGAAACCTGGGTACACCAAGTGGCTGAGCTGTTGCTTGATATCGTTGAGCGCCACGGCCTGGGCCAGGTCGATCTTGCCCTTGAAGCGTTTTTGCAGGCCGTGCCAGAGCTTGAGAATGTCCAGGGTCAGCTTCGCCAGACGCTCGGCGTGCTCGGTCCAGCCGCCGCGCTTGCGCTCGGCCAGGGACGCCAGCGCGGCGCCGTCGCGGGGCAGGCTCGCCTCGCCGTCCAGTACGCAGCTGTCGAGGCTCGCCAGCAGGATGTCTTCCACCAGATTGTCGATGCGCCCCAACTCGCGGTACAGCAAGCCCAGCTCGGTCAGACCCGGCAACTTGCCGCGCAGGAACTTGGCGGACTCGGCCAGTTGCTGCATCAACAGGCGCTGCAAGGCGCGGCGATGCTGGAACTCGGCTTCGGCCGGGGTTGGGAAACGGCCTTCCTTGACCACGCCGCCCTCTTCCACCAACGCCGGGTAGACCGTCATCGACAGCCCGGCGATCTTCTGTTGGGTTTTCTCGGCCACCGGCGCGAAGACCTTCGCCTCCACCGGCGCCTGGCTCTTGGCCGTCTGCGGCACGGCCAGCGCGGCCTGGCTGGCCTCGGCAAAGCGCGCCGTCAGTTCGGCCAGGTCACGGCCTTCACCGAGGAACTTGCCCTGGCCGTCGACGATTTCCAGGTTCATGCGCAAATGGCTTTCCACCTGCTGCGCCGCCTCGGCCCAGGCCTCATCGCTGACCCGTGCCCCGGTCATGCGCAGCAGCTCACGGCCCAGGGATTGCGGCAGCGAACCTTCGGCGAAGGTGATGCGTTGCAGCGCAGCCTTGACGAAATCCGGCACCGGCACGAAGTTCTTGCGCAGGGCCTTGGGCAGGTTGCGTACCAAGGCGATGCACTTGGCCTCGATCATGCCGGGCACCAGCCATTCCAGGCGCTCCGGCGGCAACATCGGCAACAGCGGCGCCGGCACCCGCAGGGTCACCCCGTCGCGAGGGTGGTTGGGCTCGAAGTGGTAGCTCAGGGGCAAGGTCAGGTCGCCGACGCGCAAGGTGTCCGGATAATGCGCGGCGGTGACTTCACTGGCCTCGCGGGCCAGCACGTCTTCTTCGCGCATGATCAGCAATTGCGGGTCTTTCTGGCTGTTGATCCGATACCAGCTGTCGAAGGTCGCGGTCTGGTGAATCTCGGCCGGCAAGCGCGCGTCATAAAACGCAAACAAGGTTTCTTCATCGGCCAGAATGTCGCGACGACGGGCCTTGGCCTCCAGCTCGTCGAGCTGTTCCAGAAGCCGGGTGTTGGCCCCCAGGCATTTGGCCCGGGACTGGATCTCGCCGCGCACCAGCGCCTCGCGGATGAACAGTTCACGCGACACCACCGGGTCCACCGGACCGTAATGCACCGGGCGCCGACCAACCACGATCAACCCGAACAGGGTGATCTGTTCATAGGCCACCACTTGCCCACGCTTCTTTTCCCAATGGGGTTCAAAGTGGTTCTTCTTGATCAGGTGCCCGGCCAGCGGCTCGATCCAGTCCGGCTCGATCTTGGCGACCATGCGCGCATACAGCTTGGTGGTTTCCACCAGCTCGGCGGTCATCAGCCACTGCGGACGCTTCTTGCCCAGGCCCGACGAGGGGTGGACCCAGAACCGACGCTGCCGGGCACCGAGGTAATCGCCCTCTTCGGTTTTCTGGCCGATCTGGCTGAGCAGGCCCGAGAGCACCGCCTTGTGCAGTTTCGGGTAGTCCGCCGGCTCCTTGTTGAGGCTCAACTGCATGTCGCGGCAGATCAGGCTCAACTGGCGATGGGAATCGCGCCACTCGCGCAGGCGCAGGTAGTTGAGGAAATTCTTGCGGCACCAGTTGCGCAGCGGGCTGGACGTCAGCGCCTGGCGCTGTTCTTCAAAACCGCGCCACAGATTGACCAGTCCGGCGAAATCCGAATCGGCGTCTTTCCATTGGGCGTGGGCCTGGTCGGCGGCTTGCTGACGCTCAGGTGGACGCTCGCGCGGGTCCTGGATCGACATGGCGCTGGCAACGATCAGCACTTCCTGGAGGCTGCCGAGTTTCGCCGCTTCCAAGAGCATGCGGCCCATGCGCGGGTCCACCGGCAAGCGCGCCAACTGGCGGCCCAGTGGGGTCAACTGACCGTTGCGGTCCACCGCCGAGAGTTCTTGCAGCAGGTTGAAACCGTCGCTGATGGCCTTGCCGTCTGGCGGTTCAATGAACGGGAAGTCGGTAATCTCACCCAGGCGCAGGTGCAGCATCTGCAGGATCACCGCCGCCAGGTTGGTGCGCAGGATCTCGGGGTCGGTGAATTCCGGCCGGCCGAGGAAATCCTCTTCGCTGTACAACCGCACGCAGATCCCCGGCTCGACCCGCCCGCAGCGCCCTTTGCGCTGGTTGGCACTGGCCTGGGAAATGGCTTCGATGGGCAGGCGCTGGACCTTGGCCCGATAGCTGTAGCGGCTGATACGTGCGGTGCCGCTGTCGATCACGTAGCGGATGCCCGGCACGGTGAGCGAGGTTTCGGCGACGTTGGTCGCCAGCACCACGCGCCGGCCCGGGTGGGACTGGAAAATCCGCTGCTGTTCAGCCGGCGACAAGCGCGCATACAGCGGCAGGATCTCGGTGTGCTTGAGCTGGGCCTTGCGCAGCATCTCTGCCGCGTCGCGAATCTCACGCTCGCCCGGCAGGAACACCAGCACATCGCCCGGACTGCGACGCTCGCTGCGCTCATGGGCGGCGATTTCATCGAGGGTGGCTAGGATCGCCTGGTCGACGGTCAGGTCGTCTTCGACCCGATTGCCCTCCTCGTCCTGCTCCAGGGTCAGCGGGCGATACCAGGTTTCCACCGGGAACGTGCGGCCGGAGACTTCGACAATCGGCGCATCATCGAAATGCTTGGAGAAGCGCTCCAGGTCGATGGTCGCCGAGGTGATGATGACTTTCAGGTCCGGACGACGCGGCAGCAGGGTTTTCAGGTAACCCAGCAGGAAATCGATGTTCAGGCTGCGTTCGTGGGCTTCGTCGACGATGATCGTGTCGTAGCGTTCCAGGTAACGGTCGTTCTGGGTCTCGGCCAGCAGGATGCCGTCGGTCATCAGCTTGATCAGGGTGTTGGCGTCGCTCTGGTCCTCGAACCGCACCTGATAACCCACCAGCGCGCCCAAGGGCGTCGCCAGCTCCTCGGCGACCCGGCTCGCCACGCTGCGGGCGGCGATCCGACGGGGCTGGGTGTGACCGATCAAGCCATGCTGGCCGCGGCCGATTTCCAGGCAGATCTTCGGCAACTGGGTGGTTTTGCCCGAGCCGGTTTCGCCGGCGATGATCAACACCTGATGCTTGAGCAGCGCCTCTTTGATTTCGTCACGCTTGGCGGCAATCGGCAGATTGTCGTCGTAGCGAATCAGCGGCAGGCTGGCCTTGCGCGCCAGCACCTGGTCACACGACGCCTGCATACGCGCCACCCACTGGGCCAGCTTGGCCTCATCGGGCTTCTTGCGCAGCTCGAGCAACTGCCGCCGCAACCGGTGACGGTCAGCGAGCATGGCGTGGTCGAGGTTTTTCAGCAGCTTGTCGATAGCGGGGGCTTGGTCAGTCATCAGGTACGCAAGGGTCATCGGTGTGAGCAAGGGGGCGATTGTCGCAGATTTGCGGCTGCTACGCCGCGTCGAACACAGGAACCTGTCCACCCCCATTCCCCTGTGGGAGCGAGCCTGCTCGCGATGACGTCGGATCAGCAACAAGGATGGTGACTGGTACGCCGCAATCGCGAGCAGGCTCGCTCCCACAGGGGTTTCGCGTCAAGGCTGCTTTTGTGGCGAGGGAGCAAGCTCCCTCGCCACAAGGCCTCATTTGCCTGCCGGGTTATTCGCTATCCAGGTCTTTGCGCCGATACGGGAACACATCGATCACCTTCCCGGCGCGGATCGCCTCTTGCAACCCTTTCCAGTAATCAGCGTTGTACAACTCGCCATGCAGTTGATCGAACAGCCTGCGCTGTCCGGCATCGGCGAACAGGAACGGTGGGAATTCCTCGGGGAACACGTCCAGCGGCCCGATGGAATACCAGGGCTCGGAGGCCATTTCATCTTCCGGGGTGCGAGGCTCGGGGATGTGGCGGAAGTTGGCTTCAGTGAGGAAGCAGATTTCGTCGTAGTCGTAGAACACCACGCGACCATGGCGGGTCACGCCGAAGTTCTTGAGCAGCATATCGCCGGGGAAGATGTTCGCCGCCGCCAGTTGCTTGATGGCCAAGCCGTAGTCTTCCAGCGCCTCGCGCACCTGGGCTTCGCTGGCGTTCTCCAGGTACAGGTTCAGCGGGGTCATGCGCCGCTCGGTCCAGCAGTGGCGGATCAGCACCGTATCGCCTTCCACCGAGACCGTGGACGGCGCCACCTCCAGCAATTCTTCCAGGCACGCCGGCTCGAACTTGCTCAGGGGAAAACGGAAGTCAGCGAACTCCTGGGTGTCAGCCATGCGCCCGACCCGGTCGACGCTCTTCACCAGGCGGTACTTCTCGATCACCGTGGCCCGGTCGACGTTTTTCGACGGGGAAAACCGATCCTTGATGATCTTGAACACCGTGTTGAAGCCCGGCAGGGTGAACACGCTCATGACCATGCCGCGCACGCCCGGCGCCATGATGAATTGATCGTCGGTGTTTGCCAGGTGATTGATCAGCGCCCGGTAGAATTCCGATTTACCGTGCTTGTAGAACCCGATGGACGTGTACAGCTCGGCGATGTGCTTGCCCGGCAGGATGCGCTTGAGGAAGCCGACGAATTCCGCCGGCACCGGCACGTCCACCATAAAGTACGAGCGAGTGAACGAGAAGATGATCGAAACCTGCGCCTCGTCCGTGATCAGCGCGTCGATCTGGATGCCGCGGCCCTCGCGGTGCAACAGCGGGATCACCAGCGGCCATTGGTCATCACGGGTGTAGATCCGGCCCACCAGGTAAGCGCCTTTGTTGCGATAGAGCACCGAGGAGAACAGCTCCACGGTCAGCTCCGGGTCCTTGCACACCCAATCCGGCAGGTTCTCCCGCAGTTGCGCTTCAAGGCGCTGCAAGTCGCCCGGCAGGTCGGCGTAGTCTTCGCTGAAACGGTAATCGGCGAAGATCTGCGCGAGCATCCGGTCGAGCTGGCCCTGGGGCTTGTAGGTCCGGGTCTGGGCGGCACGGGCCCGGCGCAGGCTGGGCCGGGTGGTGTGGATGAACATGGTGCCGTCGCTGATCAGGTCATGGCTGAACAGCCCGCAGAAGATCGAGTTGTACCAGGTCTCCGACAGTTCATCGTCGAAACGCAGGTCGATCAGGCTGATGTAGGCGCTCTTGACCAGCGGCCAGCAACTGACATCCATCAACGCCTCGGCGTCGAATGCCTGGCGCAACCGGGCCACGGTTTCGAAGACTTTTTCTTCGTACAGATTGATCCGTGCCGCCGACGCCGCTTGCGCCTCTTGCCACTGGGCCTGCTCGAACCGGGCGCGGGCGCCGTCGGTAATCTGCCGGAAATGCTCACGATAATCGTCGAAACCGTCGAGGATCGAACGGGCGATATCGGTGGCGGGCCATGGCTGCGGCATAGGGGTAACCTCGGCGGGTCGTGCTTGTTATTGGCGACTGAGCTTAGAGGCCAATCGCGCGGCAACGCAACCATTGCCATCGCTATCGAGGACGGCGACACTGGCCGGCCCATCCAGCAAGGAACGCCCCGTGAACCCCGTCGACATCCTGCGCCTGCTGTCCCTGGCCGCCATCTGGGGCGCGAGCTTTCTGTTCATGCGCATCATCGCCCCAGTGATTGGCACGATCCCCACCGCGTTTTTCCGGGTGTCCATCGCCTTTGTCGGGCTGCTGGCGATCCTGGCCCTGATGCGCATCGACTTCAATTTCCGTGGCAAGCTGAAAGTCGTGATGGTGCTGGGCCTGATCAACTCGGGTATTCCGGCGACCTTCTATTCGGTGGCGGCCCAAGTGCTGCCGGCCGGTTACTCGGCGATCTTCAACGCGACAACACCACTGATGGGCGTGTTGATCGGCGGGTTGTTTTTCAGTGAAAAACTCACCGCCGCCAAGCTCAGTGGTGTGTTTCTAGGATTGCTCGGTGTCGGCATCCTGACCGGCGCCGGCCCGGTGGCCTTCGACCTGCAACTGCTGATGGGCGCCCTCGCCTGCCTGCTCGCCACCACCTGCTACGGCTTCGCCGGTTTCCTCACCCGCCGCTGGCTCGATCATCAAGGCGGGTTGGACAGCCGCCTCTCGGCACTGGGCAGCATGTTCGGCGCCACGCTGTTCTTGCTGCCGCTGTTCGGCTACAGCGTCGTCAGCCAGCCGCCAGCCAGCTGGGGTGGCTGGAGCGTCTGGTTGTCATTGTTGGGGTTGGGTCTGGTGTGCACGGCGTTGGCCTACATTCTCTACTTCCGCCTGCTCAGTTCCATCGGCCCGGTGAAGTCGATGACCGTGACCTTTCTGATCCCGCCGTTTGGCGTGTTGTGGGGCGCGCTGCTGCTGGATGAGCCATTGGGCATGGCGCATTTGTATGGCGGGGTGTTGATTGCGGCGGCGTTGTGGTTGGTGTTGAAGCCTGGGGTGGTGAAGCCGGTTGAGGGGGCTGGCCGGTAGGTCATGGGGGCGGCTGAGAATGCCATCGCGAGCAGGCTCGCTCCCACAAGGATCACCTAAACCCTGTGGGAGCGAGCTTGCTCGCGATAGCGGTCCTACGGCACCAACGATTTAACGATCAGCCGCTTTTACGAAACACAAACACCAGCCCGACGATGATCAGCAGCATTCCCAGCAGACTCAACAGCGCCAACCGGTTGCCGAACACCAGGTAATCCATGACGGCCGTCACTGCCGGCACCAGATAGAACAGGCTGGTGACATTCACCAGGTTGCCCCGCGCAATCAACCGGTACAGCAGCAACGTCGCCAGCACCGAGACCACCAACCCCATCCACAACACCGGCACGATGAAGCCCGCGGTGCTCTCGAAATGCAATGGCTGAAACGGCGCGAACACGGCGCACAGTAAAAGCCCGGCCAGGTACTGGACCGGCAGCGTGCCGAGGGGATTATCGGTAATGCGTTTCTGCATGATCGACCCGGCGGTCATGGACACCAGTGCCAGCAACCCGCACAGCATCCCGGTCAAGGACATCCCAGCCAACCCGATGCCCTGGTACACCACCATGACCAATCCGACCAGCCCGAGCGCCAGGCCGAACAGACGCTGCCAGGAACGCTGACGTTCCACGAGCACCACGGTGAGGATCGGTTGCACGCCCATCAGGGTGGCCATTACGCCGGGGGTCACGTTCATCTGCAGGGCCAACAGATAAAAAATCTGATAGGCCCCCAACAGCACCAACCCCGTAGTCGCGGCATAAATCATCGGCTTGCCGGCCTTGGGCAGCTTGAACCTGAACACCGGGATCAAGAGCACCAATGCACACAGTGCAATGGCAAACCGGATCAGTAGGAAAGCAAAAGCTGAAGCATGGGCCAGGCCTAGTTTGGAAAAGATTGCCCCGCTGCTCCACAGCAGGACGAACAGGCTCGTGGAAGCCGCCGCCAATAAGGCGTTCTTGGATAGGGAAAACATGGATACCACCTGTAGTCAGGCAAAAGCCAACTCAGCCGAGGCTGAAGTCCAGTCGTTTTTTCAGGCAGGCACAGGGGATGGCAACCGTTGCCGATCAGCCCTGTACGCCAACACCCGGCGGTGATACGACGCCGTATACCGGGCTACTGACAGGTGGGGGGTATTGACCGATCTGCCCAGGCTGCTGATTCCCGCACGGCACGATGCCAGCGTTGAACGCTGGGACCACAACCGCGATGACAGGGGATACAGGCATGAGCCGATCTCTTGGGAAGGTGGGTCCGAAGACCCGACGAGCGCTGACTATAACCAGCGCCCGAAGTATTGCGCAACCATTAACCGAACAACCAATAGCCCAGCGCCGTGAGCACCAGCACCGCCAGCACGGGCCGCATCACCCGGTACGCCTTGGGATGCTTGCGCTTGAACTGCTTGACTCGGCCACTGAAGGAGTCGCTGAACGACTTGCTCCAGGCATAGGCCTGGTTGATCCCGCCGACGCGTTCGTCATCCAGGTTCTGTGGCGCGGTGGCACGGCCGAGGAAGGCGCTGATGGAGCGATTGACGCGGGTCATCAGGCGGTTGCTCAGGGGCCGCTCGATGTCGCAGAACAGGATGACTCGCGTCTGCGGGGTTTCGTTCTTGACCCAGTGCACATAGGTCTCGTCGAACATCACGTCTTCGCCATCGCGCCAGGCGTAGACCTGACCGTCGACGAAGATGCGGCAGTCGTCAGAGTTGGGTGTGGACAGCCCCAGGTGATAACGCAGGGAACCGGCGAACGGATCGCGATGGGGGTTCAAATGGCTGCCGCCCGGCAGCAGCGCAAACATCGCGCCTTTCACGTTGGGAATCGCGCTCACCAGCTCGACGGTTTTCGGGCAGAGCAGCTCGGCGGAGGGCAACGGTTTGTCGTACCACTTGAGATAGAAACGCTTCCAGCCCTTCTTGAAGAACGAACCGAAGCCGGCGTCGTTGTTCTTCTCCGCAGCGCGGATGTAACCCTCGTCGAACAGGTGCAGGGCCTCGTCGCGGATGACCTGCCAGTTATCCTTGAGCACATCCAGCTCGGGGAATTTGCTGCGGTCCAGGTAAGGCTTGGACGGCACGCCGGAGAACAGGTACATCAAGGCGTTGTAAGGCGCGAACAGCGCCGAGTGATTGACGAACTGGCGCAAGACCGGCAAGCGCGCCTTACCGCGCAAATGCACATACAGCGTGCTGCCGAGAAACAGCAGCAGGACCGAGGCCTTGGCGACAAACGAAAAGGTCATCTACAACTCCTTGTCAGAAAACAACTTACGCAATGCCATCTGGCCAGCGCAGGCGGTCGGCCATGTTATAGATCGTGGGCGGCGTAAGGAACCGCCCGGGGAAAGATTCATTGTTGAGGGGTGCGCAACAATGCCTTTCATAACATCCCCGGCCTGAACCTTGGCTGATGCCGATCAACACCGTAGCTCAAACCTGGCAAAGCTTTCAGACCTGGAGCGGCTTTTGTGGCGAGGGAGCTTGCTCCCGCTGGGGGGGCGCAGCACCCCCATTGTGATAACTGCCCCAAAATCGCAGGCGCCTGCTTCGCAGTCGAGCGGGAGCAAGCTCCCTCGCCACAACGATGTTCACCCGCCCTCGCGGTAAGCCCGGTGTTACTGCTGGATTTCCTGCTCGGTAAACAAATCACTGAACAACATGCTCGACAAGTACCGCTCGCCCGAATCCGGCAGGACCACCACGATGGTCTTGCCTTGCATCTCGGGCTTTTCCGCCAGGCGTGCGGCCACGGCCATGGCCGCACCACAGGAAATGCCACAGAGGATGCCCTCCTCCTGCATCAGCCGCAGGGCCATGGCCTTGGACTCTTCATCCGTGACCCGCTCGACCTGATCGACGATCGACAGGTCTAGGTTCTTCGGCACGAACCCAGCGCCGATCCCCTGGATCTTGTGCGGACTGGGCTTGATCTCCTGCCCCGCCAGCGCCTGGGTGATCACCGGTGAAGTCTCGGGCTCCACCGCCACCGACAGGATCGGTTTGCCGCAAGTGTTCTTGATATACCGCGACACCCCGGTAATCGTTCCGCCAGTGCCCACGCCTGCAACCAGTACATCCACCGCGCCGTCAGTGTCGTTCCAGATTTCCGGGCCGGTGGTCTTTTCGTGGATCGCCGGGTTCGCCGGGTTTTCGAACTGCTGCGGCATGAAGTACTTGGAAGGATCGCTGGCGAGGATTTCGGCGGCTTTTTCGATGGCGCCTTTCATGCCCTTGGCCGGTTCGGTGAGGACCAGTTCCGCGCCCAGGGCCTTGAGCACCTTGCGCCGCTCGATGCTCATGGACGACGGCATGGTCAACATCAGCTTGTAGCCACGGGCGGCAGCGACAAACGCCAGGCCGATACCGGTGTTGCCCGAGGTCGGTTCGATGATGGTCATGCCCGGCTTGAGCCGGCCCGAGCTTTCAGCGTCCCAGATCATGTTCGCGCCGATCCGGCACTTGACCGAATAACCCGGGTTGCGGCCTTCGATCTTCGCCAGGATGGTCACGCCGCGTGGGGCAATGCGGTTGATCTGCACCAACGGCGTATTACCGATGGAATGGGCGTTGTCAGCGAATATGCGGCTCATGGCTGGGGTCCTTGATTCAGCAAGAATTTAACGCCTAAAGGTATGCCTGTTGCCCCAGGGCGTCCAGTTGCACCGAACGTTCCGGTAGCTCCAACAGTCAATGGCATTAACAACGCTGGAGTCCTGACATGAAACGTCGATACAGCTGGCCACTGTGGACGCTCGCCGCCATTGTCGCGGTGCTGGTGGCCTTGCATTTCATTTTGCCTTACGTGGTGCGCGACTACCTGAACGACAAACTGGCCGACATGGGTGATTACCGCGGCCAGGTCACTGATGTGGACCTGGCGTTGTGGCGCGGGGCCTATCGGATCAATGGCCTGAAAATCGTCAAGGTCGACGGCAAGGTCCCGGTGCCGTTCGTCGATGCGCCGCTCATCGATCTGTCCGTCAGTTGGCACTCGCTGTGGTACGACCATGCGGTGGTGGCCGAGGCGGAATTCGCCCGCCCTGAAGTGAACTTCGTCGACGGCGGTCCCAACCGGCAGAACTCCCAGACCGGTCAAGGCACCAACTGGCGTGAACAGTTGAGCAAGCTGCTGCCCATCACCCTCAACGAAGTGCGGATCAGGGATGGCAAGATCACCTTTCGCAACTTCAACTCCAAGCCGCCGGTCAACCTGCGGGCCACCGAGGTCAACGCCAGCTTCTATAACCTGACCAACGTGGTGGACACCGAAGGCAAGCGCGACGCTCGCTTCGACGGCAAGGCCCTGGTGGCCGAACACGCGCCGCTGGAAGTACAGGCCACCTTCGACCCGCTGAGTAACTTCGAGGATTTCGACTTCCGCCTGCGGGCCAGGAACATCGAACTCAAGCGCCTGAACGACTTCGCCGCGGCCTACGGCAAATTCGATTTCAACGCCGGCCATGGCGACCTGGTGATCGAGGCCCAGGCCGACAATGCCCGACTCAGCGGCTACATCAAGCCATTGCTGCGCGATGTGGACGTGTTCGACTGGCAACAGGACGTGGAAAACGAGAAAAAGAACATCTTCCGCTCGGTCTGGGAGGCGTTGGTCGGCACCGGGGAAACCGCCCTCAAGAACCAGCGCAAGAACCAGTTCGCCACCCGGGTGGAGCTCAGCGGCAATGTCCATCAACAGGACATCAGCGCTTTCGAAGCCTTCCTGCAGATCCTGCGCAACGGCTTCGTCCAGGCGTTCAATGCTCGCTATGAACAGCCGGCGCCTTCCAATGATTAGAGACGTAATGCTCACTCCTGAGCACCGCCATCCCTGTGGCGAGGGAGCTTGCTCCCGCTGGGTTGCGAAGCAGCCCTTTTACGGGCGCTTCGCACCCGAGCGGGAGCAAGCTCCCTCGCCACAAAAGCAACTGCATTCCAACCCATTGTTCAGCGGTCGCGGCCAATACCGGGTCAACATGTGACGCTCCATTCAGAGACTGAATACAACGTCTGCGTTCACAGTCGGCTCGGCGGCGCGTTATAGTCGGGCACGACATTTATTTCGCGCGCCCCGCCTCATCGGGCCGGCGACACGTTCGAGGAAATTGCAGATGAAGTTCGAAGGCACCAGCGCCTACGTGGCCACCGATGACCTGAAGCTGGCCGTGAACGCCGCCATCACCCTGGAGCGGCCGCTACTGGTCAAGGGCGAGCCGGGCACCGGCAAGACCATGCTGGCCGAGCAACTGGCGCAGTCCTTCGGCGCGCGCCTGATCACCTGGCACATCAAGTCCACCACCAAGGCCCACCAGGGCCTGTACGAGTACGATGCGGTCAGCCGCCTGCGGGACTCGCAGCTGGGTGTGGACAAGGTCCACGACGTGCGCAACTACCTGAAGAAGGGCAAGCTCTGGGAAGCGTTCGAGTCCGAGGAGCGGGTGATCCTGCTGATCGACGAAATCGACAAGGCCGATATCGAATTCCCCAACGACCTGCTGCAAGAACTCGACAAGATGGAGTTCTATGTCTACGAGACCGATGAAACCATCAAGGCCAAGCAGCGCCCGATCATCATCATTACCTCCAACAACGAAAAAGAGCTGCCAGACGCCTTCCTGCGTCGCTGCTTCTTCCATTACATCGCCTTCCCCGACCGCGTCACCCTGCAGAAAATCGTCGATGTGCATTACCCGGACATCAAGAAAGACCTGGTCAGCGAAGCGCTGGACGTGTTCTTCGACGTGCGCAAGGTCCCGGGCCTGAAGAAAAAGCCTTCCACCTCCGAACTGGTGGATTGGCTCAAATTGCTCATGGCCGACAACATCGGCGAAGCGGTGCTGCGCGAGCGCGATCCGACCAAGGCCATTCCGCCGCTGGCCGGCGCCCTGGTCAAGAACGAACAGGACGTGCAACTGCTCGAACGCCTGGCGTTCATGAGCCGTCGCGGCACTCGCTAAAAGCCTCTTCGTTTAACAAGAGCGAGGGCGATTGCCATGCTGCTTAACCTGTTCAATGAAATGCGCGCGGCCAAGGTGCCGGTGTCGGTGCGTGAACTGCTGGACCTGATCAACGCGCTGAAACAGCGGGTGATCTTCGCCGATATGGACGAGTTCTATTACCTGTCTCGGGCGATCCTGGTGAAGGACGAGCGGCATTTCGACAAGTTCGACCGGGCATTCGCCGCATACTTCAATGGCCTGGAGAAACTTGACGATCATCTCCAGGCACTGATTCCCGAAGACTGGTTGCGCAAGGAATTCGAGCGTTCGCTGACCGACGAGGAACGCGCGCAGATCCAGTCCCTGGGCGGCCTGGACAAGCTGATCGAAGAGTTCAAAAAGCGTCTGGAGGAACAAAAGGAACGCCATGCCGGCGGCAACAAGTGGATCGGCACCGGCGGCACCAGCCCGTTTGGCTCCGGTGGCTTCAACCCCGAGGGTATCCGCGTTGGGGACGCCGGCAAGCGCCAGGGCAAGGCCGTGAAGGTCTGGGACCAGCGCGAGTACAAGAACCTCGACGATCAGGTGGAACTGGGCACCCGCAACATCAAGATCGCCCTGCGTCGCCTGCGCAAATTCGCCCGCCAGGGGGCGGCCGAAGAACTGGACATCGATGGCACCATCGACCACACCGCCCGCGATGCCGGTCTGCTGAACATCCAGATGCGCCCGGAACGACGCAACACCGTGAAGTTGTTGCTGCTGTTCGACATCGGCGGCTCGATGGACGCCCACGTGAAGATCTGCGAGGAACTGTTCTCGGCCTGCAAGACCGAGTTCAAGCACCTGGAGTATTTCTACTTCCACAACTTCGTCTACGAGTCGGTGTGGAAGAACAACCTGCGCCGCACTTCCGAGCGCACCTCGACCCAGGACCTGCTGCACAAGTACGGCTCGGACTACAAAGTGATCTTCATCGGCGACGCCGCCATGGCGCCCTACGAGATCACCCAGCCCGGCGGCAGCGTCGAGCACTGGAACGAAGAAGCCGGTTATGTGTGGATGCAGCGTTTCATGGAGACGTACAAGAAGCTTATCTGGATCAACCCCTATCCCAAGGACACCTGGGGCTATACCGCTTCGACCAATATTGTCCGGGAGCTGGTGGAAGACCGGATGTATCCGCTGACGTTGCGGGGGTTGGAGGAAGGGATGCGGTTTCTTTCCAAGTAAGGATTTTTCTCGATCATTCGGGCCTCATCGCGAGCAGGGCTCGCTCCCACACTGGATCTTTGTCATCCATAAGATCCCTGTGGGAGCGAGCCCTGCTCGCGATGCTTCTAGCGCTCAGACAGCTTCCGCAAACACTCCACCTGCTGCCGATGCGCAACCTCCTGCACCACCGGCATGAGCCGCACCTGCGTCCCTGGCAAGCATTGCGCCAGGCGTGCCAGGGCCAATGGCGTCAAGGCGCCCAGGCGTGGGTAACCGCCGATGGTTTGCCGGTCGTTGAGCAGCACGATCGGTTGGCCGTCCGGTGGCACCTGCACGGCGCCCAGGGGGATGCCTTCGGAAATCATCGCCAGGCCCTGATATTCCAGGGGCGTGCCCAATAGACGGATCCCCATGCGGTCGGCGCGGCTGTCCAGCGTCCAGGCCGTATTGAACGCATCAAACAGACTCCGTCCGCTGAACGCGCCATTCTGCGCCCCCAGGATCAGATCCAGCGGCGCCTGTTGTTGGAAGTCCGGAATCCGTGCCTGCGGCATTGGCCGGGGCGTCGCTGCGCCGCCGTAGCTCAAGTGTTCGCCGCGCACCAGCGCCCTGCCCTGCCCGTCCAGGCCGCCGAGCTCTTCGCGCACCACGGTCGCCCGACTGCCGAGCACCGCAGGCGCATCGAACCCGCCGGGGGCCGCCAGATAGGCCCGGGCGCCGAGCACCGGTTGGGTCAGCGACAAGACCTGGCCTTTGCGCAGGCTGAAAAAACGCCACGATGCGACCGGCTGTCCGTCGATCCGTGCTCCCAGGTCCGCCCCTGCCAGCGACAGCACGCAATCCTCTTCGGCCAGCACTGTAAAGCCGCCAAGGGTGATCTCCACCACCGCCGCGTCCAGCGTATTGCCAAGCATCCAGTTGGCCCAGGACATCGACAGCCAGTCCGCTGCGCCGCCCTGGGTCACGCCCAAATGCCGGACACCGAAACGGCCGGCGTCCTGCAACAGGCACAGCGGGGTGCTGGCCTCAATCAACAAACGGCTCATGCCTGGGCCTCCATTGGCGTGTCGTCGCCGCCCAGGGCGATGAATTCGGCGCGGTCCACGGCGGCGAAACGCACCGTGTCGCCGGGTTGCATCAGGCTGTAGCCGTCACGCTCACGGTCAAACAAGCGGGCCGGGGTGCGACCGATCAGGTTCCAACCGCCGGGCGATACCACTGGATAAGCCGCCGTCTGGCGCTCGGCAATCCCGACGCTGCCCGCCGCCACCCGCTTGCGCGGCGTGTCGAGGCGCGGAGCGGCCAGTTGTTCGTCCACCAGGCCCATGAAGGCAAAGCCCGGTGCAAAGCCCAAGGCAAACACTTGATACTCACGCTCGCTGTGACAACGGATCACCTGCTCCACCGTCAGGCCGCTGCGCCTGGACAGCAACGCCAGCTCTGGCCCGACACTGGGGTCGTACCACACCGGCAGCACATGGCATTGGCCGGCAGTCCGGGCATCTGGCGACAGGTTATTCAACGCCTCGCCGATCAATTCCCGGGCTTGTATGGGGCTTAGCGCCAGCAAATCGTAATGCACCATCAAGGTAGTGTAGGACGGCACCAGGTCAATCAGTCGCTCGGCAAATACCGCCCGCAGACGCTCGCTGGCGGCGAGCATCCACGGCATGTTGGCTTCGGCGATTTCATCGAACAGGCGCACCATCAGGCAATCCACCGCCACCACTTCCACACGTGGGTTCATGGCGCGGCCTGCCGGTCCAGGGCTTCCCGGATGCGCTGCACGGCGGCCACCGAACTGGCGTTGTCGCCGTGGACGCACAAGGTACTGGCCTTCAAGTGCAAGGGGCTGCCGTCGCTGGCGGTCAACGCATCGCCACGCGCGATGGTCAGGGCCTGGCCGACGATGACCTGCGGGTCGTGATGCACCGCGCCCGGCGCTTGCCGCGATACCAGGTGCCCGGCGCTGTCGTAGGCCCGATCGGCGAAGGCTTCGAACCACAGGGTGAGGCCGTATTCGTCGCCCAGGGCCTGGGCGGCGCTGTTGTCGCGGGTCGCCATGAGCATCAACGGCATCTCCCGATCATACGCAGCGACCGCCTGGATCACCGCGCGCAGTTGCGCCGGATTCGCCATCATGTCGTTGTACATCGCGCCATGGGGCTTGACGTAGCTGACCCGCCCGCCCTGGGCCCGGCAGATGCCGTCGAGGGCGCCGATCTGATAATGCAACAGGTCTTGCAATTCCTGGGCGCCATATACCATGGAACGACGGCCGAAGCCCGCCAGATCCTGATAGGCCGGGTGCGCGCCGATCCGCACGCCGTGGCTCAGGGCCAGGCTGACGGTCTTGCGCATGATGCTCGGATCGCCTGCGTGAAAGCCGCAGGCGATGTTGGCGCAATCGATGAAGGGCATCACCTCGGCGTCCAGACCCATGGTCCAGCTGCCGAAGCTCTCGCCGATGTCGCAGTTCAATAGCAGGCGGTTCACGCTGAACGCTCCTGTAAATGGGCTGTGTACTTGACCATGGGGCACGCACCCCACGGATTAATCAATCATTCGGCTTCGAGCTGCTTGCCCTGGGTTTCCGGCAGGCTCAGCGCCGCCAGGATCACTACACCGTAAGACACCGCCGCGAACGCGCCGATGCCGACACTCAGGGGAACCTTCTGGCTCAGCAGGCCGATCAACAGCGGGAACAGTGCCGCCACCGCCCGGCCAATGTTGTAGCAGAAACCCTGGCCCGAACCACGGATGCGCGTCGGGAACAGCTCTGTGAGGAACGAGCCCATGCCGCTGAACATGCCCGAGGCGAAGAAGCCCAGGGGAAAGCCCAGCCAGAGCATCACGTTATTGCTCACCGGCATTTGGGTGTACAGCAATACGATGGTGAACGAGCCGACGGCGAACAGGACGAAGTTTTTCTTGCGGCCGAGGATGTCCGACAGGTACGCACTGATGACGTAACCCACGTAGGAACCGATGATGACCATCGCCAGGTAGCCGCCGGTGCCCAGCACGCTCAAGCCGCGCTCGTTCTTCAGGAAGGTCGGCAACCAGGAGGTGATGGCGTAGTAGCCGCCCAGCGCACCGGTGGTCAGCAGCGAGGCGCGGATCGTGGTAAAGAGGATGCCGGGGGCGAAGATCTCGTAGAACTTCGCCGGGTTGCTCGGTGTTTGCCGGGCCTTGGCCTGGTTATAGACCTCCGGGTCCTTGACCAGCCGGCGGACGAAGATCACGAACACGGCCGGGACGATGCCCAGGATGAACAGGGCGCGCCAGGCGTCTTCCGGCGGCAACACCGAGAACAGCAGCGCATACAGAATGGCCGTCATGCCCCAGCCCAGTGCCCAACCGGATTGCACCATGCCCACCGCTTTGCCGCGGTCCTGGGCACGGATTACTTCGCCCATCAACACCGCGCCGGCGGTCCACTCGCCGCCGAAACCAAAGCCCATCAACGTGCGGGCGATCAACAGTTGTTCATAATTCTGGGCGAAACCGCAGAGAAAGGTGAAAAACGCGAACCACAGCACCGTCAATTGCAAGGTGCGCACCCGACCGATGCGGTCAGAGAGAATGCCCGCCACCCAGCCGCCAATGGCCGACGCGATCAGGGTACTGGTGTGGATCAACCCCGCCTGCCCGGTGGTGATGCCCCACATCGCGATCAGGGTCGGCACCACGAAACTGAGCATCTGCGTGTCCATGCCGTCCAGGGCGTAGCCGATCTTGCAGCTCCAGAAGGTGCGGCGCTCTTGCTGGTTGATGTTGCGGTACCAGTCGAACGGACCGGAACGGGCCTGGGATTTGGGGACGCCGAGCGTGTCGGGTGCACTCATGGTGGTTCTCCACGTTTTATTGTTCTAAGCCTCGACGCTGCAAACGTGGAGACCGGTTGCCCCGATTCTTGAGCGTGCACGCCGACGCGTCCAACTAATAAAACAGCGGCCGGGTCATAAGAAAAAGTTGATTGGGTGCAACAGATGCTCAGGCAGAACACCATTGTGGCGAGGGGATTCATCCCCGTTGGGCTGCGAAGCAGCCCCAAAGCCAGACACTGCGGTGTGCCAGGCTGATCGAGTCCATAGCAATGGGGCTGCTGCGCAGCCCAGCGGGGATGAATCCCCTCGCCACAGGAAAGTGTTTTGGCCAGCGGGTCAAAGCCCGCGCAAATCCCGCTCTTCAATCGGCCGGCTCTGGCGCAGGCGCTTGCCGCCCAGCACGACCCAGTCGATCAGACGGAACAGGCATTCCAGGCCGAACGACAGCAGCATCGCGCCGCTGATGCCCCAGATCATCGCCTCGGGCGTCAACAGGATCTGGTAGCTGTAGCCGTTCCAGGTTTCCTTGCGGATGTCCGGATCGGCGGCCAGTGCCACTTGCAGCAAGCGGATATACCACGGGCCTTGCATCGCCTGGAACTGCTTGTCCAGGGCCTGTTGGCGCACCAACAGGGTATTCAGGCTGTCGGCATCGCTGCGAAAGATCGGGTCTTCGCTGGCGCGGTAATGGGCCACCAGGGCCTGCATGTCGCCCTTGAAAAACTGGTTGGCGGTGCCCTGGAAACCTTGCAGGCCGGCCTGCGCCTCGATCAGGTGGGCCTCGACCCGCTTGGCGTAGTCGCTGATGAAACCGGGCACCTGGACCCCCACCAACAGGCCCACCGCAAACAACACCAACCGTAGATAGCTGAGCAACATAACGTGACGTCCTTATTCGGTCCGGCCCTGGCTGACGCATTCGCCGCGTCGCCACAGGCTCCATTGGCCCGGTTCGTAGCGGGTCCAGGTTTCGTTTTCGGTCAAGGGTTCGGTGGCGATCACGGTGACCACATCGTTGGGCGTGGTTTCCGCCTGGAAATCGACAATCACATCCACATCCTTGAGCCGCGCCGGGCCGAACGGCGCACGGCGGGTGATCTGCGCAAGTTTGGTCGAGCAATAGCAGAACAGCCAGTCACCGTCGCTCAGCAGGCAATTGAATACCCCCTTGCCACGGTATTCAGTGCAGGCCTGGAGCAACGTTGGCAGCAACTGCTCGACCTCCACCGGTTCCGGAAAGGCCTGGCGCACACGGTTGAGCAGATCGCAGAACGCCGCTTCGCTGTCGGTATCGCCCACCGGTCGGTAGAAGCTGGTGGCCGGATAGAAATCGGCGAGTTGGCCGTTGTGGGCGAAACACCAGTTGCGACCCCACAGTTCTCGCACGAACGGGTGGGTGTTGGACAGGCAGACCTTGCCGACGTTGGCCTGACGAATGTGCCCGATCACCACTTCGCTCTTGATCGGATAGCGCTGCACCAGGTTCGCCACTTCCGACTCGCTGCTCGCGGCCGGGTCCTGGAACAGTCGCAGGCCACGACCTTCATAGAAGGCGATGCCCCAGCCGTCCCGATGCGGCCCGGTCTTGCCACCGCGCTGCATCAGCCCGGTGAAGCTGAACACGATGTCGGTCGGCACATTGGCGCTCATGCCCAATAATTCACACATGCTCGGACTCTCGCTTCAAAGGGCAGGCCAGGCTACAGACGCGGTTCGATTCGGGAACGCTGGGGATTGCTCGGCACGGGTGGGCGACCGTAGCGATCATCACCGGCCACGCCGAACGGCGGCTCATCATCAGGTTCATCAGCTGCGGCGGCGGCCTTGGCGGCGGCAGCGCGTTCCTTGCGGGCGTTCGACGCACGTTCGATGGGGAAGCGGATCAGCACGAAAATCAGGTAAACACCGAAGGCGATCATGCCGTACATCAGCAGATCGGAGGCGGCCCGCCAGATGTTATTGCCGACCTTGAACAGCACGTCCAGGGCGACAATGGCCACGGCCGGGGCGAACTTATCCTTGACCGGGTCGACAATCGTCGGGCTGAACAGCAGCACCGCCACCAGCAACCGCAACGGCTCGCGCAACCAGCGCCACATCCAGCGGGTCAAGCGCATCCATACCAGCAGGCAGCCCAAGGCGGCGAAAGCGTAGAGGCCCCAGGCGATCAGATAGTCGTTCTCGGTCATGGTGTCCGTGGCAAGGCAGGCAAATAGGCGCTTATAGTAACGGCTTTTCGCTCGCCAGGCTGCCCCGCGGTAACTGGATGAGCCCAACTTCAGGCACCAGGGTTGAAGCTGGCGAACTAACCGCCCAGGCCACTGGTCCCTTTTCGTACAACATTCGAGAGCCTTTCATGTCCCTATCTGCCCAAGATTCCAACGCCCCGATTGCCCGCAGGGACCCCGGTGTCGACCCGTACGCCTGGCTGCAGGAGCGCGACACCGACGCCGTGCTCGATTACCTCAAGGCGGAAAACAGTTATCAGCAGGCACAACTCGCCGACCAGGCCGAGCTGCGCGAAACCCTGTTCGAGGAAATCAAGGGCCGGATCCTCGAGACCGACCTGTCCCTGCCCTCGCCCTGGGGCCCGTATCTGTACTACACGCGCACCACGGCCGGCGATGAATACCCGCGCCATTACCGTTGCCCGCGCCCGGCCGACGACAGCCTGACAGTCGACGAAAGCCACGAACAACTGCTGCTGGACCCAAACGCCTTGGCAGGCGGCGGCTTCTTTTCCCTCGGGGCGTTCAGCATCAGCCCCGATCACCAGCGCCTGGCTTACAGCCTGGATACCACGGGCGATGAGATCTACACGCTGTTCGTGAAGGAATTGTCCAACGAGAAGGTCAGTGAACTGTCCTTTGAGAATTGCGACGGCAGCATGACCTGGGCCAACGACAGCCTGACGCTGTTCTTCGGCGAGCTGGACGAAACCCATCGCCCCCACAAACTGTGGCGCTACCGCCTCGATGGCACGGCCGCCGAAGAAGTGTTTCACGAGCCGGACGGGCGTTTTTTCCTGCATTGCTACCGCTCAAGCTCTGAACGCCAATTGATCCTGTCTCTGGGCAGCAAGACCACCAGCGAAGTCTGGGTGCTGGATGCCGCACAACCCCAGCAACCTTTCGCCTGCCTGGCGCCACGGGTCGAACACCACGAATACGACGTCGACCACGGCCTGCTGGACGGCCAGTGGACCTGGTTCATCCGCAGCAACCGCGACGGCATCAACTTCGCGCTGTACCAGGCGGCCGATACCGGCGTAGCGCCGAGCGAAGCCGACTGGCAGAACCTGATCCCCCATAGCGATACCGTCATGATCGACGGCCTGAGCCTCAATACCGGCGCCATGACCTTGAGCCTGCGCGAAGGCGGCCTGCCGATCATCGAAGTGCACCCACAGGATTTGCCGAAATATCGGGTGCAACTGCCGGACGCAGCCTACAGCCTGCACGTCCAGAACAGCCTGGAGTTCAACAGCGAGCGCATCCGCCTGCGTTATGAAGCCTTGAACCGCCCGGCGCAGATCCGCCAGTTGGACCTGGCCAGCGGCGAACAGGTGGTGCTCAAGCAAACCCCGGTGCTGGGCCCGTTCGACGCTGATGCCTACGTCAGCCAACGGCTGTGGGCGACGGCACCGGACGGCACGCAGGTGCCCATCAGCCTGGTGGTCAAGCGCGAAGCCCTCGGCCAGCCGGTGCCGCTGTACTTGTACGGCTATGGCGCTTATGGCGAGAGCCTCGACCCGTGGTTTTCCCACGCACGGCTAAGCCTGCTCGATCGCGGCGTGGCGTTCGCCATTGCCCATGTGCGCGGCGGGGGCGAATTGGGAGAGGCCTGGTATCGCGCCGGCAAGCAGGAGCACAAGCCCAACACCTTCAACGATTTCATCGCCTGTGCCGAGCATCTGATCGCCAACGGTTTCACGACCGCCGAACAACTGGCGATCAGCGGCGGCAGCGCCGGCGGCCTGCTGATCGGCGCGGTGCTCAATCAACGCCCGGAACTGTTCAAAGTGGCAATTGCCGAGGTGCCGTTCGTCGACGTGCTCAACACCATGCTCGATCCGGACCTGCCGTTGACCGTCACTGAATACGACGAATGGGGTAATCCGCAGGAGCCAGACGTTTATGATCGGATCCGGGCCTACGCCCCGTACGAAAACGTCAAGCCCCAGGCGTATCCGGCGCTGCTGGTCATCGCCGGCTACAACGACAGCCGTGTGCAGTATTGGGAAGCGGCCAAGTGGGTGGCGAAATTGCGCGCCACCAAGACCGATGGCAACCCGTTGCTGCTCAAGACCGAACTGGGCGCCGGCCACGGCGGCATGAGCGGGCGTTACCAGGGATTGCGTGACGTAGCGCTCGAATATGCGTTCGTGCTGAAGGTTTTGGGGTTGGGGTGAGGAACTCTGTGGGGTGTACGAGTCTTAGCTCCATGCTCAGGCTTTGATACACCCCGGTTTCATTGTGGGAGCGAGCTTGCTCGCGATAGGCGTCGGATCAGTCAATATCAATGTCGATTGAGATACTGCCATCGTCGGATCGCCGCCCGGAGCAAGCTCGCTCCCACAGTGGGTATCGCAGGACATCCAATCTACCCAAAACCGCAACAGCCACAACAAAAAGACCGTGACGACATGTCAGAACCGACCTTACTGAACAAAGAAATCCGTGACTGGCTGATGGACTGCGGTCTGTTCGACCAATTGCTGCCCGTCGACTTCGCCGCTGCGTCGGGCTATTTCAGCATCAGCGCCATTGCCGAGGGTGAAGCGATCTTTCGCGAGGGCGATGCCGGCAGCTTCATGTGCATCATCCACACAGGGCAAGTGGCGGTGCAGAAAACCGGCCCCGATGGCCAGCCGGTGACCATCGCCACCCTGCGCAGCGGCCGGGCCTTCGGCGAAATGGCCGTGCTCGACGGCGAGCGACGCTCGGCCAGTTGCATCGCCGCGAGCAACTGCCAATTGCTGAACCTGGGCAAGGATTCGCTGGAGAAAATGCTCAACGACGCGCCCAAGGTCGCCGCCAAGATCATCCGCGCCCTCGCCGTTTCCCTGTCCAAACGCCTGCGCATGGCGGATGGGCAGTTGCTGTCGCAGCAGGTTTGATGGCCACCCCGCAGTCCATGCGGACACCGCAACCCCTGGGACACCACAGCCCCCTGTGGGAGCGAGCCTGCTCGCGATAGCGTCGGACCAGTCAGCATCCGTGTCGCGTCGTGCATCGCTATCGCGAGCAGGCTCGCTCCCACAGGGGTTGCATCCGCCAGGACTCCACTTTGACTCATCCACCAGGCGACTTGACCCTCGGCGCCACCGGCTCCATCCCCGGTATCGGCTGGTCCCTCGGAGGCCTGGGCATTTCAATCGGGGGCAACAAGGGTGGCCCTGCGCTGCCGGGGCCGGCTTTGGGCAGGCCATTGGGAATGACCGGCGGGTACGGCATCGGTGTGGCGGTGCCGGGCGAACCGGGAATGCTCGGTGGGTTGACTGGTATCGTCGGCTCCTGGGCCTGTGCGCAACTTATCGAGAGCGTCGTCAGGACAATGGCCGTTAGAATGATGCACTTCATCAATGGCTCCGTGGCTTTGTCTACCTTCAGGCTAGTCCAACCGCGCTGGTTCGCCCCTCTTCATGAGACTTCCATGAAACGTTTTGTCCTGCTCGACACCACCCCCATCCCCGATAACGGCGGCGCCCTGTGCCTGTTCGAATACGGCGAGGATTTCGTCATCAAGATCCAGGGCGGCGACGGCGGGCAGCTGATGAACACCCGCATGCACGGCTCCGAAGACGCCCTGGCGGAGATTCCCTGCCGCAAGGTCGCCGGGCGGCCCGGCTCGCGAGTGCTGATCGGCGGCCTCGGCATGGGCTTCACCCTCGCCTCGGCCCTCAAGCACCTTGGAAAAAATGCTGAAGTGGTCGTGGCTGAGCTGGTGCCTGGCGTGGTGGAGTGGAACCGCGGCCCCTTGGGCGAAAAAGCCGGACGGCCGCTGGCGGATCCACGTACCGTGATTCGTATGGAAGACGTGGCCAAGGTCCTGCAAGCCGAGCCCCAGGGGTTCGACGCGATCATGCTCGACGTCGACAACGGCCCCGAAGGCCTGACCCAGAAGGCCAACAGTTGGCTGTATTCAGCCAGCGGCCTGGCCGCCTGCGCCAAGGCCTTGCGGCCCAAGGGCGTGCTGGCGGTGTGGTCGGCCAGTGCCGACCGGCAGTTTTCCGACAAACTGAAAAAAGCCGGCTTCAAGGCCGAAGAGGTGCAAGTGTTCGCCCATGGCAACAAAGGCACTCGCCACACCATCTGGATTGCCGAGAAGCTCAAGGGCTGAGCTAAACTCTGTGCAACCGTCATCAGTCTTTTCTACAAAGGTGAACCCATGAGTTCGTCAACGCCACCGTCCAACACCGCCAAGCTGGACCGCATCCTCGCCGATGCCCAACGCGACCGGGAAATGGGCTACCGCGACAAAGCCCTGAAAATGTATCCCCACGTCTGCGGCCGCTGCGCCCGTGAATTTTCCGGCAAGCGCCTGAGCGAACTGACCGTTCACCACCGCGACCACAACCACGACAATAACCCGCAGGACGGTTCCAACTGGGAACTGCTGTGCCTGTACTGCCACGACAACGAACACTCGCGCTACACCGACCAGCAATACTTCGGCGACGGCTCCCTGAGCACCCCGAAAATCGCCAAGGCGACCCACAACCCGTTTGCGGCGTTGGCTGGGCTAATGAAGAAAGACGAGTAACCGGCTGACGAGAAGCAGGCTTTTGTGGCGAGGGAGCTTGCTCCCGCTGGGTTGCGAAGCGACCCCAAAAAAAGCGATGAGCGCTTCGCACTCAAGCGGGAGCAAGCTCCCTCGCCACAGGGATGTGAGCAACACAAATCCCCTGTGGGAGCGAGCCTGCTCGCGAATGCGATCAAGCAGCCACCATCAATCTACAAACTGACCACCCTCCCCCATTCCCCGTATAATCGCGCCTTTTCCCAAAGGCACCCCGCCCGTGGCCAACAAACGCTACAGCTGCATCGGTCTGTTCAACCCCAAGTCGCCGGAAAACGTCGGTTCGGTCATGCGTGCCGCCGGTTGCTACGGTGTGGCGTCGGTGTTCTACACCGGCAAGCGCTATGAGCGCGCCGCCGACTTTGTCACCGACACCAAAAAAGTCCACTACGACATCCCCCTGATCGGTATCGACGACCTGAAGAAAATCCTGCCCCTGGGCTGCGTGCCGGTGGCGGTGGAACTGGTGGAGGGTGCTCGCCCGTTGCCCGAATACACTCACCCCGACCGGGCGCTGTACATCTTCGGCCCCGAAGACGGCTCGCTGGACAAGGAAATCCGCGACTGGTGCGAAGACGTGGTGTACATCCCCACCAACGGCTGCATGAACCTGGCCGCGACGGTTAACGTCGTGCTGTACGACCGCATGGCCAAAGGCAACAACACCCGCTCGGGGCCGCAATTCCGCTGATCGGTGTGAAATCCGATGGAACGAGGGAATCGCTTGGGCAGTCAGCTTTATACCAATCCCCACACTGGAGACAGACCATGAGCGATAACAATCCATTCGAGCCGATTGAGACCACCCCTTTCCAATCCCACCCGCCGAAGAATGTCCATGGCTGGGAACGTATTGGTTCGCTGGCCGGTGGTGTGTTGATGATGGGTAAAGGTTTGCGTCGTGGTGGTGTGATCGGTCTGGCGCAGTTGGCCATTGGTGGCGTGGCGCTGGCGCGGGGCATCACCGGGCATTGCTCGGCCAAGAGTCTGCTGGAGAAAAACCGCCAGAACCTCGACAACGCCCGCGCCCGGATCGAACAGGCCGGTGATGAGCTGAGCCGCCTGAAGGCCAATGCCGAAGCCGCCACGGGGACGGCTACGGTGACGGGCAATGATTCGCTGGTTTCGCCGAAAGCCGGACTCTGATTTTTGCGCCGGGGCTGATGGCCTCATCGCGAGCAGGCTCGCTCCCACATTGACCGAATCGTACACAGAATTTGTGTTCACCGCAGTCCTCCTGTGGAAGCGAGTTTGCTCGCGAAAGCGGTGGATCAGCCAGCGTGGATGTTGACTGGCAGACCGCCTTCGCGGGCAAGCCCGCTCCCACATTGACCGGGTCGTACACAGATAATCCGTTCACCGCAGACCCCTGTGGGAGCGAGCCTGCTCGCGATGACGGTATTACTGGAGCAATCGGGTATCCAACACCGTGGAGCTGCCATCCAGCACACTCTCACTGAGCTGTATGAATTCCTTGGTGTTGACCGTTTCCAGTCGCATCGCCCCCTGCAATACATCATCCAGCGAGCGCTTGTTGCGGGTTTTCAGGCGGATCTCACGATCCAGTTCCTGGAGCAGCAAGACCGCCTTCGCCACGGTCGCCGGACTCAGTTGCTCGCCGCGCAGGGTCGTGACGCCCTTGCTGTCCCGCGCCATTCGTTCGTTCAAGGCCTGGTAGCGCTCGTCGCTGATGCCGCCGGCGCGGCGCAGCAGTTCGATGGAGTAGTACTCGGCCAGCCCCTCACTGATCCAGTCACTGCGATCACGGTCATTGACCCGCGCCAGCACTTGCACCAACTCGCGCAACAACGCACTGCTGCCCCGCTCGCTGACCAACGGTGGGCGGCTGTGCAGGTAGATCGAGTCGTGCCCGGCCTTGGCGCCACGCCACAGCGGGTCGCCCGCGCCGACAATCAGCAGCTTGGAAGGATGACGCGGCAGCGCCACTTGCACCTGCGGCCAGACGAACGTCAGCAGCGTCAACACATCCATGCGACGCATGCCCTGGCCCTGGGGCGAGGCCACGGTGATTTCAGTGTCGCCCAGGCGTGTGCGGCGGCTGCCGAGTTTGCCGGCGAGCATCCAGCCTGTCGGGCGGTCGAACAGTCGCGAGGGGTTGTCGATGCGAAAACGTTGCTTACCGATGCGCGGCCAGGGCGTCTCGACGCTTTTCCAGCCGGTGGGCAATTCCACCTCAAGGCGGGCCACCAGCTCGACGCCGTCCTGCTGGTCGAGTGTGGCCGACGGTACGAGGTCGTCGCCGCGCAGCAAGGCCCAGGTCGGGGTCATGCGGGTTTCGAAAGTGCCATTCTTGCGGGCGTGGCCGATGCGCACCCGATAGCTCAGGCTGGCCTTGTCGGCCGCCGGACGCCAGACCCCACGCGCTTGCTCGCCAGGGGTGAGCTGCCATTGGCCATCCGCCTTGAAATCGCTGTAGCGGCTGCCGTCGCCGAGGTCGAAATCCAGGCTGCGTACCGCCGAGCCCCGGGCCAGCGTCAGCCGCACTTCGGCCTGGTCGCTCTGCGGCAACAGGTGCACGTGATAATCCAGATCGACTTTCTGCGCCGCCCACAACGGCCCGCACATCACCAGCAGCCCGGCTGCCAGCATCCGTTTCAATCCTGCAGCCATGGGTGCTCCTGTCGTGCAACGCCCGGCGGATCAGCCGGCGCGGAAAATCAGATGATCTTCCCAATCCTCTTCGGGCACGCTGCCCTCGGCCAGCATGCGCCCGGACTGGGAAATGCGTTCATGGTGCACGGCATCGCGATCACCGCAGACCAGGTGGTGCCACAACGGCAAGTCCTTGCCTTCGCTGACCAACCGATAACCACAGGTTGGCGGCAGCCACTTGAATTCATCGGCCTTGCCCGGCGTGAGTTGAATGCAATCGGGCACAAATTCCCGGCGGTTGGGATAGTTGGTGCACTGGCAGGTCTTCAGGTCCAGCAGTTTGCAGGCGATGCGCGTGTAATAGACGCTGTTGTCGTCTTCGTCTTCGAGCTTTTGCAGGCAGCACAGGCCACAGCCATCGCACAGCGATTCCCATTCCTGCGCATTGAGCTGATCGAGGGTTTTGCGTATCCAGAACGGTTCGACTTTGGCGGCCATGGCTCAAGCATCAACATCAGGTGGTGAAAAGGCCGACAGTCTAGTGCCGGGGCTTCTTGAGGCCAAGCACTGGCGACTGTCGGTAGTGCGGGGCTTGCCAGGCTGCGCGCCGGGACGTAGGTTGCTGAGTTCATCTTCCCCAATCCGGTCAGGTAAGCCCATGAGCGCCAATTCCCGTATCGCCGACTACGCCATCCACCCGCAGTTCATCGAACGCTGGTCGCCCCGCGCCTTTACCGGCGAGAGCATTGCCGAAGAAACCCTGCTGGGCTTTTTCGAAGCCGCACGCTGGGCGCCGTCGGCGTACAACTCCCAGCCGTGGCGCTTTCTCTATGCGCGCCGCGACACGCCGAACTGGGAGCGTTTCCTGGGCCTGCTCAACGAATTCAACCGGGGTTGGGCGCAACACGCCTCGGCACTGGTGATCATCGCGTCGAAAACCACCTTCGCTGTGCCCGGCGCCACCGAGGAAACCCCGGCGCTGTGGCACACCTTCGACACCGGTGCGGCCTGGGGCCACCTGGCGCTGCAAGCCAGCCTCAGCGGCTGGCACACCCACGGCATGGCCGGTTTCGACCAGGAACTGACTCGCAAGGAACTGAAAGTCCCGGACGGCTACGCCCTGCATGCCGCCGTGGCGATTGGCAAACTGGGGGACAAGTCCACCCTGGCCGAGTACCTCCAGGCCCGCGAAACCCCAAGCCCGCGCCGGCCGTTGAGCGAGCTGGTGGCTGAGGGTGACTTCACCCTCTGAACCCGCATTGTCCGAACTGTGGGAGCGAGCCTGCTCGCGATGGCGGTGTGTCATTCAACATCATTCTTGAATCCACTGCCCACTTCGCGAGCAGGCTCGCTCCCACAATGGGATCTGTGGCGAATGCAGACTCTGTGACCATTCCCACAATTTGGCAGGTGCGGGTGTCAGTACCCCCGGCTGAAATCCACTTCCCCGCGCAATGCACCACCAGCCTGATAGGCCCGCAGGTTTTCCAGGAATAGCTGGGCCATCATCGGTGGCGAGGTCGGTGCCGAGCTGTGACCGGTCAGCAGCAAACCCCAGGCGGTCCAGAACGGGTGGCGCTGGGGCAGCGGTTCCTGGCGGCAGACGTCGATCACCGCACCGGCCAGATGACCGTCCTTCAGGGCTTGGACCAGATCCGCATCGACCACGGCGACGCCGCGTCCGACGTTGATAAACAGCCCGGTTGGCTTGAATTGCTTAAAGAGCGCCGCATCGTACAGATCATGGGTCTCGGGGGTGTTGGGCAGCAGGTTGATGACGTAATCCACTTCGCCCACCAGGCGCGGAAGATCCTGCAGCCCGCCCACCTCAATGAAAGGCGCCAGCTCACGAGGCTCCCGGGCGATGCCATACAGCTGCACGCCGAACGGCACCAGGAACTGCGCCACGCGCTGGCCGATGTCGCCGGTCCCGACAATCAACACCTTGCGCCCCGCCAGGCCTTGTCCCTGGCGACTGTCCCACTTGCGCTCCACCTGACTGACCAACCGCGCCAACACCTCGCGCTCGTGGCCGAGCATGTAGGTGAGCACGTACTCGGCCATCAGCTGGCCGAAAATGCCGACCGCACGGGTCAAGCGGTAGTCTCGGGTCAGGCCGTCGGTCAGCAACGGCGTGATGCCGGCCCAAGTCGATTGCAGCCAACGGGGCCGATGGCCCTGGCGCAACAGAGTCGCCAACAGGTCCGGCTGGCCGAGCCAGACCGGGCAATCGGTGGCCAATCGCGACAGCTCGGCAGAGTCGCCGCTGGTCAGTACTTCGATATCGGGTGCCGCCTGGCGCAGAAGCTGGGCATAGACCGCGTGGTCGTGTTCGGCAATCAGAACGCGCATGAATCAAACCTTTCAAAAACAGTGCAGACGAACGCCGACAGAGTGTCACTCCATCCATGCAATCGTCGCCAGAAATATCATTGCTGTGTTTCAGGAGACCTCAGGACGAATGCCTGAAGTCGCGTCAAACGGGGTCGTTGCGTCGCAACAACTCTTCGGGCAAATGCTCGATGTACTCGTCTTCGGCCGGCGGCATTTGCAGGTGATAACCCTGGGTGTCGAGGTTTTCCAGCACCTTGTTGATGTCCTCCCGGGACAACTGCCGCTCGGGGCTCAGCACCAGGTCAAAAGCGTGGATCGCCTTGCCAAACGCCGCCATCAACGGCTCGGGCACACGGGCCAGGGCATCGCTTTTGAGCACATACAAGTACATCTCGTTTTTCTTCGAGCTTCGGTAGATGGAGCAGATACGTTTCAAGGCTGTTCTCCGGCAGTGGCCAGGCTGTCGAGCAGTGCCTGGCCCATTAATTCGCGGCGCCAGCCACGCAGCGAATCGGGCAATTGGTAAGGACCGTCAGGGAAACCACTCTTGATCAGCGCTTCGAGGGTTTTCTTGCGCAACATCAGTTCCGGGGCAATGCCCAGGCGCTCGGCTTGCGCCTGGCCCAACGCCCGCAGACGCTTGGTCAGCGCCGAGGCCTCGATGGGCAACGGCTCGGGCACCGCCGGTGGCCATTGTTCGGGCGGCACGCTGGCGGCGCGCTTGATCAGGTCCAGCAGGAATTCACCGTCCTGGCGCACGGTGCGCGGGTGCATGTCTTCGATTTTTGCCAACGCACCGAGGTTGTCCGGCTGCGTACGGGCCATCGGCCACAGCGCGTGCTCGCGAATGATGCGGTTACGTGGCAGGTCACGGGCCCGCGCCTCGCGTTCGCGCCAGGCACACAGCTCGCGCAGCACGGCCAGTTGGGCACGGGACAGCTTCCAGGCCAGCTTGGCTTCGCGGTAGATCTCATACGGATCGACTTCGCGGCGCAGGTTGGCCACCAGTTCCGCGCCGTCCTCCAGGACCCAAGCGTATTTCTCGTCAGAAAGCTTCGGACGCAACTGTACGAAAACCTCCGCCAGATGCAGCGCATCCTCGGCGGCGTAGCTGATCTGCGTCTCGGACAGCGGCCGTTGCAACCAGTCGGAGCGGGTCTCGCCCTTGGGCAGCTCGATGCCCAGCACTTCCTGCACCAGCCGCGAGTAGCCCATGGAGAAACCCAGGTTCAGGTAAGCAGCGGCCAACTGGGTATCGAACAACGGCGCGGGCAGGCTGCCGGTCAGGCGTAGCAACACTTCAAGGTCTTCGCTGCAGGCGTGCAGCACTTTTAGCACCGCCGGGTTTTCCAGCAGGGCCGCCAACGGCTGCCAGTTGTCGATGGTCAAGGGGTCGATCAGGTAGGCGCGCTTGCCGTCGCCGATCTGCAGTAAGCCGGCGATGGGATAAAAGGTGTCGACCCGCATGAATTCGGTGTCGAGGGCGACGAATGGCAACTGCTGCCATTCGGCGCAAAACTGACCGAGGCTATCGTTGTCGCGAATCCAGTGAATATCGATGGCCACACGGCTCTCCCTTGAAGAATGGCGCGCAGTATATATCGCCGTCGACGATTGCGAGCACCCATAGAGCAAGAGCCTGAGAGAAATCGCCTGCGCAAACGCAAGAATAGTCCTACATCGGACTTAACCGGTCTTACGCAGCACATAAACCCGCGTCAGCGCGAAACCGGGCAGGAAATCCTGATACCACAGCACGCTGAAACCGGCCTGGTGGAATTCGGCCTCGACGTCTGCCTTGCCGGCCAGGCCGCGTTGTGGCGGATGGCCGATCTTGAGGCCTCCTTCAATCTGCACCGACACGATCACCGTGTCGCGACTGACGCGATGAAACTCGCGCAGCAGCGCCAGGCGATGTTCGCTGGCACAGACGTGCCGAAACAGTTGCAGACAGAAGATGCAATCCACCGCGTTGGCCGGCAGCCCGATGGAAAATGCCGAGCTTGGAAACGTCTTGACCCGCTGGAGCAGCGCACCGCCATGGTGGGTGAGCGCGTGTTCAAGCGTGTCGGGCGATGGATCCGCCGCGAGGATCACACGGTTGGTATGTTCGGCCAGCACCGGCCAGAAGCGCCCGGCCCCACAGGCCACATCTAGTACCAGTCCCGGTTCGCCAGCCACCTTCAGGGCGTTGCGGACCATTTGCTCGTCCCGCCAGAGGGCCAGACGCACCCGACGCGGCGCCGGTTGGCAGCAGACTTGCGCGTGCTCCTCATCGTGATGCCTGGCGAACTCAAGCTCGACGGTGGATGGGGGTAACCCGGACATACAAACGGCTCTTGGAATGGTCGGATGACAGGTTAAACGCTCATGCGTGAAAAAAAGGTGTAGGAATCATTCCCGAGCCAACACGCCGTCGATGACCGCACCGCGGCAGCCGGAAAACATGTCCAGCTCCCGGTTGTAGACCTTGCTGTTGACTTCCAGCAGCCCCAGCATCGAGTGAAACAAGTTGTCCTGGCTCAGGGGTTTTTCCCGACTCAATTGCAGGCAGTGGGTGTCGACCGAGAACGACTTCTGATAGCTGTCGGAGAACCAGGCGAGCATCGCCACATGTTTTTGCTGTTCCGGGGCGAGCATGTAGGGCGTGCCATGGAGAAACAGGTTGTATTCACCCAGTGACTCGCCGTGGTCCGAGAGGTACAGCATGGCCGTGTCGACCTTGTCCTGATTGGCGCGCAACAGGTCGATCAGAGTCGACAGCACATGATCGGTATACACCAGGGTGTTGTCGTAGCCGTTGACGATGCTCTCGCGGCTGCAATTGTTCAGCGCGTTGCTCTCGCACACCGGGGTGAAATGCTCGTACTCCTTGGGATAACGCTTGAAGTATTCCGGCCCGTGGCTTCCCATCTGGTGCAGCACCAGTACCGTGTCCTTGTCGAGGGTATCGATAAAATGCTGCAGCCCCTGAAGCAGGATCTCGTCGCGACATTCGCTGTTGGCGCACAGTGCCGGATCCTTGAGATTACTCACATCCTGCAACGTCACCCGGTCACAGGTGCCCTTGCAGCCGGACTGGTTGTCCCGCCAGATCACGTCCAACCCAGCCCGCTTGAGCACATCCAGCAGGCCTTCTTCATTCTTGGCCTTGCTGGCGTCATAGTTCTTGCGCCCCATGTTGGAAAACATGCACGGCACCGACACCGCGGTTTCGGTGCCGCATGAATGCACGTCGGTGAAGGCGATCAGGCCCGCTTCCTTATCCAACTCTGGCGTGGTGTCGCGGTTGTAGCCAAGAATGCCGAAGTTCTCCGCACGGGCGCTCTCCCCGACCACCAGTACGGTCAAGGATTTACGCGCGTGAGTCTGCCAGGCCGGGTTGCGGCTCGCATCCTCGCCCACCACGATAAATGGCTGCTTGGCCGACGCCACCTGCTCGCGCAGGTAGCCGATCGATGCACCGATGTAGTTGCTCGGCACGACCATCAGGCGCAACTCGTGGTGGTTGCGAAACAACGAAGACAAGCCTTGGTAGTTGGCCAGGGCGACCACACCAATGACCGCCGCGGAGGCCACGCTTACCAGCAACTTACTTAATAGCTCCTTCGGCAAGGTACGGTATTTGATCGGTGTCTTGAACAATAACCAGGAAGGCAGGACGCCTAATAACGCGAGATAAGCAAACAACTTCAGGGACAACAGATCACGGACTTCCGTGGCGTTGGTTTCGGCAAAGTTGCGCAACATCTCGGCATCAATCAGCACGCCGTACTGGGCCATGAAATACGCCACACCGGCGCTGATGAGAAACAGCAGCATCAGCAGCGGTTTGAGCACCGGGCGGAATGCCAGGAGCGTGAGGACCAGGTTGAACGCGCTGAAAATCATCACGCCGAACGCTACGCACATCAGCATGCCACGACCATCAGCCGCCGTGATCGCAAGCAAGTGCTGCCAGAGAACAACGTTGAAGCCTGCCAATAAAAAGGCACTGGCAACCAGCGTCACCCATTCCGGGCGCACGGCTTTAATAGTCAGCATGGTGGTAGAGGGCTTCCTGAAAGTTGCTCTTTGGGCAAGTAACGTCGAAACGGAATGTGAAAAATTCGTTTCCTACGGCAGCACAAACTTTAGGTAGCCCACCATCAATTTTTCGTGAAAAAGTTGCTATTAAATTATTTTTTAAGCGAGCGCTTCGAACGTAACCGGCAGCCAATAAACGACCCGGCTGTTGATCGGACGTCGTGTTCCCTACACTATCTGTCCCACTCCCGACCGTTAAACGGCCCGCCCGGCATTCTCTTGGGACCATCGTTCCGCTAGGATCGTCGATCTGGTTTGCGCAAGATCCGCGCATGGAGCACAGCGAGAGACAGAACGGATGCTGAACAGTAACTCCCTAAGAAAGCTCGATATGCAGGACCTCATGGTGTTTAGCGCCGTGTACGAGCAAAGCAGCGTCACCGGTGTATCCGAGGCACTGTGTGTCAGTCAGTCAACCGTCAGCTACTGCTTGAAGAAACTGCGAACCTGCTTCGAAGACGAACTATTTACCAATACCCGTACCGGCATGCTTCCTACCGGCAAAGCCGTCGCCATGTACGACCACGTGCGCTCCATCCTGCAAAGCATCAACCTGTGCCATGCCGGGGCGCCCACCTTCGATCCGACGCGCCAGGCGGTGACCTTCAATATCTGCGCGCCGGAATACTTTGAACACCTGATCCTGCCGCAACTGCTGCAAGGCTTCGATTACGCCGATCTGCCGGTGGTGATAAACGTACGCAAGCTGGAGACTGACATCCCCGCCGAAGCACTGCGCGACGGCAGCCTGGACCTGGTGATCTGCTTCGGCCCGAACTTCCACAGCCATCATGCCGATCTGCTGTCCCGGCAGTTGTTGAAGGAGGATCTGGTGTGCGTCGTGGACAAACGGGCGACGCCATTGGAGCCGCAACTGAGCCTGCAAACATTCGCACGGCGCCGGCATGTTTTTCCGACGCCCTGGACGTCACCCACCAACATGGTGGACGGCTGGCTATCGCAACAGGCCCACCACCGGCAGATTGCCGCTCGCGCCAACAGCTACGGTGCCGCACTGAAAATGATCACCGGCACCGACTTCATCCTGACCTTGCCTCGCCGCATACAGAAACTGCTGGCCAGCGAGGCGACGTTCAGTCACCACGAAGCGCCCCAAGGCCTGCCGGGTTTTACCCTGGACATGCGATGGAGCCAGGCCGCCGATCACGACAGCGCCAATACCTGGCTGCGTGAGCAGATCATCAAGGCCTGTGCCGGGCAACAAGCCTGACCGTCACTGGCCGGCCAGGGTCTTCACATAGGAGGCCCGGTCGAGGTCGGTGATTTCCACGCACAACTGCACCGAAACCTCAGGCGGCCATTGGCACAGGTCCTGAAGCACAGCCAGCAGGCTATCGGACAGTTGTTTCTTGATCTCAGGCGAGCGCCCGCCCAGCAAGGCCAGCTTCACATACACGAAGCCTCGCTCGCCCATGCCGGTACCCACCCGGAACGTATCGAACTTCAAGGCCCGGCTCTTGATGTCTGGCTCGGAGGCTAAATGGCCGGACGCCACCAGCGCGTTGTTCAGGCGCAGCAGTGCGATATCGGCCTTGAGTTCCGGCAGGTTGGCGGTGTACTCCAGATGCAGGTGCGGCATGTGTTCGACTCCATTTCGAAAAGATGACGATGTGAATCCTGTCGTCACAACCTTACCGCGACTTTCTGCCTTACGGCAGATTTTGTTTCGCCGCCCCGGGCTACGGCGCGACGATCCGCTCGCCCATGAACGCCTCCAGCCGGGCGCGCAACCAGCGTTCCGCCGGGTCGCTGTCGACATGGCTCAGCCAGACCATCGACAGGTCCAGGGTCGGCGTCTTGAAGGGAAAGGGTTCGCTGAACAACTGGCCCGAGGCGGCCATGGCAGCGGCGGTGTAGTCCGGCAGACTGGCGATCAGGTCAGTGCCGGCCAGCAACGCCGGCAATGCGCTGTACTGTGGCACTGACAACACCACCTGGCGCTGGCGGCCGATTTCGGCCAGCCATTCGTCAGCGAAACCGGCAACGTTCGCGGTATGAGAGACCAGCACATGAGGCCGCGAGCAGTATTCGTCGAGGGTCAGCGGCGTGTCCGACGCATCGGCGCGCAGCACCCGCGGCTGGATATGTCGCAACAATTTGCGCTTGGCATTGGCCGGCAGCCCCCGCGTCTGGCTGATGCCCACGGTGATGTCGCCCGATGCCAGCAAATCAGGAATGCGCCAGTAATCAACGTGCTGGACGACGAATACGATGTTCGGTGCTTCCTGGCGCAGGCTGCTCAACAGCGGGGGCAGCAGGCCGAATTCCACATCGTCCGACAAGCCGATGCGAAACGTCATGGTACTGTTGGCAGGGTCAAAATCGTGGGTCAGGCTCAGGGCTACCGACAACGAATCCAGCGCCGGTGACAGGTGTCTGATGATTTCCTCGGCCCGGGCAGTCGGTTCCATGCGATGACCGACGCGAATGAACAGCGGATCGTTGAACATCTTGCGCAAACGGTTGAGGGCCGAGCTGATGGTGGGCTGGCCCAAAAACAGCTTCTCCGCCGCCCGGGTCACGTTGCGCTCAAGCATCAGCGTTTCGAACACCACCATCAGATTGATGTCGGCCTTGCGCAATTCGTTGCGGTTCATCCACTGCCCCCTATTCCTGTCTGTAAGAAGTGTAGGAAGGGCAACGGCTACGCGTCTATGCGCAAAAAGTCCAAACGCTAAACAGCGCTGCGACGGCGCGGCTTTTTGTGGCTGATCGGCATTGTTGAAGTGTCACTTTACGGTCAGGGATTTGAGCCCCAGCGCCATGACCCGCTCATCAGTGCCCAGCCCCAACGCCTTGGGGCTGATCGCATCGGGTAGATGAAAATGCACGCGCACCTGCCCATCGACACCCGACGCTTCACGCATCGCCGGCGTCAGGGGCAGCTCCAGGGTGTTGTCTTGCAAACGCGTGAACTGAGTCGACAACGCCGCCACACCGTTGATCGAGACCTCGACCCGCTGGCTTGTGTGACTGGGCTGTACGAAGGCCGCCGCTTCGATTGAAAGCGCGCGAGCTTCTGGCGGCACCCGCAACAGCACCTCGGCCTCGGTCCCCCCTGACCACGTCCCCCAATCCTCGACTCGCCCCCAGCCACTGACCAGCATGCCATTGATGCGGTTGAACACCTGGCGTTCACCAGGCTTCACCCGCACGTCCAGCGTCTCGTGGGCAAACGGCGCGCATTCGGTGCAAGACTTCCAGCCAGGCGCCAGCACCACCAGGCCATCGACGCGGGTCAACAGATCGCTCTGGCGATTGATGGTTCTCTCCGCCGCAAGCGCCGCACGGCTGTCGAGGATGTACAACGAATCGTGGTCATACTGCCCGCTGGCAAGCATGCGTTCGGCTCGCTGCTGGGCGTGTTCAAGCTCTCGGGTTCCCATGCGCCCCAGGTACACGCCATCGGTTTGCAGACCCCGTACCAGGGCAAATTGGCTGGTCAGCAGCCAGTTTTCCGGTTGGTTCTGCGGCATCAGCGAACGGATCTTCGAGTAATGACCGGCGGCGTTGGCCCAGAACGGGTCGGTCAGTGGCGTAGGCCAAGTGGAGGCTGGGGGCACCATCCGGCTCTGGCGCAGGCCGGCCCACCCGGCGCGGGTGTCCACAACCTGGATCATCAGCGCAATCGCCAACAGGCACACAGCAACCCTCGGCCGGCTGCCCCGGACGACCAGGAAAATGATGACAAACACGATGGCGTAGAACACCGGCCAGAACATCCGGCCGGAGGCGCGAAACACGTTCGCCAGAAGCTCAAGGGATTTCGGCAGCCAGATATGGAGATCCAGCAGGCCGATACCGAGGTTGTTGGTCAGCGAAAAAAGCGTCAACCCGATCAGCGCCAACAGCAGCCACTTTCTGGCGCGTATGGCCTTGAGCAGCCCGGTATTGCCCCGTAGCAACGCTACGCTGGCGCAGATCGCCAGCATCAGGACGCCTGTCCCCAGATAATTGAAGCCCTCATAGTCGCCAGGCCCTTGAGGCATATCCCGCAGGATGAATGACCAGCCACTGGGATTGAACAGCGACATCACATTCAAGCGATACAAACCATAGCCACCGGCCACAGTCCCCCCGCCCACGCTGAAATAACCCGCTTGCCAGCAGCAGATCGCAACCAGCAGGAACAGCCCGCCCAGTTCGATCACGGCATCGCGCCGAAGCAACTGACGCCTGAGGGCCTTGCTCGCAAGGTCGGCCAGCCAGATCAGCGCAACCATCGCCAACAGGTAGGCATGCACCAGCGCGGTGGCGGCCAACAACACGCCCCAGGCCAGCCGTCGCCTGTGCAAGCTGGGCGTTAGCGCCAAGTACAGGGCCGCCAGGATCAGAAAGTGCCCGGACAGCGACAGATGCCCGCCCATGCGCAGGAACATCGGCGGCGAAAACACAAACAATCCAGTCCCCAGCAGCCTGATCCACACGGACGTTGTCAGCAGGCCTACCAGTTTCCAGGCGAACCAGGCCTGCAAGACAAAACAGACCAGCAACCACAGGCCGAAATACTGGAAGGTCTCGGGGAGCCAAGCGTTGAATGGCTTGAACATCAAAGCCAGCAGCGGATTGGAATCGGAAAAAATGATGCCGTTGCCCAGCTCCAGGCCATAGGAGGGATTCAGCCCCAACGGAAAGGTCCAGGGCGAATGGCGAAAGAACGCCCAGCCCATGTAGTGGGTCGCTGCATCGCCCTCCCCCAGCCAGGCGATGTTCGTAGGGTCCAGGACCCGCGGGCCGATCACCAGCAGGAACGCCAATGCACCGAGTAGCACGGGCAACAGGAAAGACAAATAACGCTCGCCACGAACGGTCATCGATACGTCCAGAAGTTATGCAGGATGAAGGTGAACACCGGAATGATCAGCGCCACCGCCGCGATGCCCTCCAGGTAATTCAGGCCCGCGCATTGAGCGACCCATGCCACCAGCATCGCCAGCCCGAAACCGCCGGTCGAAACCAGCACGAAACGGTAGAGCGTGCGGCCGTGCAGGCGGCTGGAGAAACTCCACAAGGTGTTGATCAGATAGGACACCACCGTCGCCACCAGGAACGCGAAACCATTGGCCAGCGGTGGGTTCGCCAGGATCAGGTGCATGAACAGCACGGCGGCCACCGCATGCAGCGCGGTGACCAACAGACCGGTCATGGCAAAGCGCAGGGCCCGTCGCAACAGCGGCGCCTGGGTCCAGGTCACGGCTTCTGCGCCAGGCAAAACGCGGTCAGGCCGGCAATACGATTGGCGCCCATGAATGGGCGTTCCAGGCTGCACAAGGACTTCAACACGCCATTGACCAGCGGATGATGCCGCGCCAGCTGCGACTTGGCCGCCGCTCCCGAGGTGCTGCGTTGCAACAGGCGCAGGCCGGCAGCAATGGGAAACACCAGGCCGAAATAATACGCCCCCTGGCGCACCTGCAAGCCGGCCTGCACCACCACGCCTTCCAGTTGATCGAGGGTGTAGCGACGCTTGTGTTCGAGAAAATCGTCATGACCGCTCCAGAGAAACTGGAACGCCGGCACGGTGATCAGGAAGCGGCTGCCGGACGGCACTTTGTCGACATAAGCCTTGAGCAGCCCGACGTCGTCATCCACGTGCTCCAGCACATCCATCAGCAACACCAAGTCCGCATCCAGCGCATCGATGGCGCGTCGATAGTGCACCGGTTTTCCGCAGGTGCTGGCGTCGGAGTCGGTCGGGTAACTGATGTCCACGCACCAGGCCTCGGCCGTTTCGGTATGGGTCAACAGGTGATGGGAAAAAAAGCCCGACCCGGCGCCCACATCCAGCAACGTATTGGCCGATGTGCCTTTGAGCATGTGCAGCATGGCCCGCGCTTTCGAGCGGTAGTACCAGTGCTGCTCGATATCCGGGCCGAGGATGTCGGTTTCCTTGAGATCCATGGTCAGTCCTTGGCGTCGTAGATGCGCCGCACCAGGAAAACCGGACGCCGCTTGGATTCGATATAGGTGCGGCCGAGGTATTCACCCAGCACGCCGATGCCGATCAGTTGCAACCCGCCGAGGAACGTGACCGCGACCATCAGCGACGCATAACCGGGCAGGTCCACCCCGGAAATCAGCGTGCGCAACACGATGAACAGGGCGAACGCAAAGGACACCAACGAAACGCATAGCCCCAGGTACGTCCAGATCCGCAGCGGTTCGGTGCTGAAACTGGTGATGCCTTCCAGGGCGAAATTCCACAGCCGCCAGCCGTTGAACTTGCTTTCCCCGGCGGCGCGCTCAGGCCTGACGTAGTCCACATAGGTGGTTCGAAACCCCACCCAGGCAAACAACCCCTTCATGAAGCGTCGGGATTCGGGCAGGGTTTGCAGGGCATCGACCACACAGCGATCCATCAGGCGAAAATCACCGACGTTTTCCGGCAGCTTGTGGTCGGCGATTTTATTGTGCAGCCGGTAGAAACCATTGGCCGACACCTGTTTGGCCCAGGAATCGGAGTCGCGGTTGATCCGATGCCCCAACACCACTTCCGCGCCGTTGCGCCAGTGGGCGATCATCTCCAGGATCACCTCGGGCGGATCCTGCAAGTCGGCATCGATCGGCACCACCGCCTGGCCGCGGGCAGCTTGCAGGCCGGCGCTCAACGCCGCTTCCTTGCCGAAGTTGCGACTCAGATCGACGACCCGGATGCGCGGGTCGGTCTTCTGCCTTTCCAACAGCACGCCCAAGGTATCGTCGACACTGCCGTCGTTGACGAACACCAGCTCCAGGTTCACCAGCGCTTGGTCGGCAAAGACCTGATCGATCCTGGCGATGAACAGATCGATGGACTGGGCTTCGTTGAAGACGGGAATGACAAGCGAAAGCGCTAGACGACCTTGCAGATCCGATCCTGGATATTCAGTCACTTGATGGCTCTTTTTTTTATAGTGTTTTTTCAATCCATCGGGCCACCGGCCCTAGGCCCCCCGGACCTGACGTCAATGACGACGACTGCATCGGGAGTTATTAAGCAGGACCGCACACGGCAACGCAAGGCTCAAACCAGCACCTTGGGCAGACTCATGGTTCGCAAGGTGACCCGTTCCCGCTAACGGGTCGAGTCGCCCTTCACGCCGCTGTCGGACATCTCTGATCACTTATGGATACGATTTTCCCGTAGCCAAAAACGTCAGCTTGGCTAGGCTTGCAGCCACATGTGCAATACATGTCTTGAGTAAATGAATCGCAGGGAGCGAATCGATGTATTTTGAAATCTACCGACAGACCCGAGGCACCCAAAGCAGCGGAAAAGGCCAGTGGCGCTGGCGCCTGAGGGCCGGCAACCACGAGACGATCGCCAGTGGGGAGTCCTATGTGAACAAGAGTGACTGTCTGCACGTCATCAGGCTGATCAAGAATGTCCAGGGCGAGACGCCTGTAAAAGAGATCTGAACTGTGGCGAGGGAGCTTGCTCCCGCTGGGCTGCGAAGCAGCCCTTTTTGTGAGCGCTTTGTACTCGGATGGGAGCAAGCTCCCTCGCCACAGGATCAATTGTCTCAACGAGCGGGCGTTGCAGCCTGAGCCGTTTTTTGCTGTGACGAAAGTTTCCAGGCAGGTAGGGTATACGGACAAAAGCAGGAGGCCGGTGCAATGACTCGATCCATCCACAACCGCGACTGGCTGATGCGGGCTCCCGAGTCGAGGAAGCTGGAGCGCATCGAGGCCTATTTCAGCGGCCATGGTTACAACGCCCACAGGCATGACACCTACGCCATCGGGGTCACGCTTTCCGGCGTCCAGAGCTTCAATTATCGGCACAGCAAACGCCACAGCCAGCCCGGCGGCACCATCGTCCTGCACCCGGACGAAATTCACGATGGCGAAGCCGGGACGAGCGAGGGTTTTCGTTACCGGATGTTCTACATAGAACCGTCGACAATCCAGCAGATACTCGGTGGCAAACCATTGCCCTTCATCGAAGGTGGTTTGTCCGGCGACCCGCGCCTCCATATCGCGACCCGCCGGTTATTGCGCAGTATCGATCACCCTCTCGACCCGTTGGAGGAAGAAGACGCCATCTACGATGTGGCCCAGGCACTCGACCTCGCCGCAGGCAATCGACGTGGACGCAAGCTGCTCGATTATCCGGCGGCGGAGCGTGCACGGCTGTTCATCCATGATGCCCTGAACCAAGTGATTACCCTGGAAGCCCTGGTGCAGGCCAGCGGCCGGGATCGCTGGAGCCTGTCCCGGGATTTCCGCGCACTCTATGGCACCAGCCCCTATCGCTACATCACCCAGCGCCGCTTGAACGAAGCCCGGCGCCTGGCATTGCGCGGCATGGCGTTGAGCGAAGTGGCGCTGGCCTGTGGTTTTTTCGATCAGAGCCACATGACCCGCCTGCACACCCAGGCCTTCGGCATCTCCCCGGCGCGTTGGTTGAACATGCTGCGCTGAACACACGCAGCCCCCCTTTGGCGAGGGAGCTTGCTCCCGCTTGACCGGGCTGGCGCTCCAGTGCGAAGCACTCACAGAAAAAGGGGCCGCTCCGCAGCCCAGCGGGAGCAAGCTCCCTCGCCACAATGAATCCTCGCAAGGTTGCACAATCGTACAATCCGCCCATACGGCCCGGGCAGTAAGGTGGCGCTTTCCATCTCATTCGAGCACCCGCCATGACCCATTACACGCCTATCAATTTCGCCGAGAAATACGCCCTGTTCCACGACCAATGGGCTCCGAAAGTCGTGGCCGAGATGAACGACTACCAGTTCAAGATCGTCAGGCTGGAAGGGGATTTCATCTGGCACACCCACGCCGAAACCGATGAAACCTTCATCGTGCTGGAGGGCGAGCTTCGTATCGATTTTCGCGACGGCGCAGTGACCATCGGTGCCGGTGAGATGTACGTCGTGAAAAAAGGCATCGAGCACAAGCCCAGTGCCGAACGGGAAGTGAAATTGCTGCTGATCGAGCCCCGTGGCGTGCTCAACACCGGCGAAGAAACCAACGAGCGAACTGCGATCAATGATGTCTGGATCTGAGCACACACCCAGCGCAATCACCGGTCAATGATTGCGCTGGGCTCAAGCGCGCCCAGAGCGAGCCGGCCTCAGGTACGGAAGCGGCCGGTCAGTTCCGCGAGGTTTTTCGACAGGCTGGAAAGCTGCCGGCTGGCATGCATGCTCTGGGCGGAGTTCTCCGCCGCTTCGTTAGAAAGGTCGCGAATATCAGAGATACTGCGGGCAATTTCCTCGGTGACGCTGCTCTGCTCCTCGCACGCATTGGCGATCTGCGCGGCCATGTCGTTGATCCGCTGGATTGAACCGCTGGTGCCGCTGAGCACCTGATCGACACCGGCGGCGCGTTCGACGCTGTCCCGGGCCTTGTTGCTCCCGGCCTGCATGGCCTGCACCGCCTTTGCCACGCCGGACTGCAAGCGCTCGATACGAACCTGAATGTCTTTGGTCGAATCCTGGGTACGTGCCGCCAGCGCCCGGACCTCGTCAGCCACGACAGCAAACCCCCGGCCCTGCTCGCCCGCCCGCGCAGCCTCGATGGCCGCATTCAGTGCCAGCAGGTTGGTCTGTTCGGCAATGCCACGGATCACTTCGAGCACCGCGCCGATGCTGGACGTTTCCTGGGCCAACGCCTCGATGGTGCCCGAAGCGCTCTCCACTTCCTGGGCCAGCTGGCGAATCGATTCAATGGTGCTGCTGACCACCTCGGTGCCGTCGCGAGATTGGCTACTGGCTTGCTGCGCCGCGTCCGAGGCATTTACCGCGTTATGCGCCACTTCATGCACGGCGGCACTCATCTGAGTCGCAGCGGTGCTGACCTGGTCGAGCGCCGCATGTTCACTGCTGATGAGCTGATCATTGGTCGCCGCCATATTCGCCATGGCGCGTGCCGCCGCTTCAACCTCCCCGGTCACCCGCCCCACCTCTGCAATCAACGGCTGCAACTTGTCGAGAAAGCGGTTGAAGGCACTGCCAAGCTGCCCCAGCTCATCAGCCGAACGCACCTCAAGACGCCCCTTCAGATCCCCCCCGCCCTCGGCAATCTGCTCGACGCGGTGCAGCAAGCGACGCATGGGGCTCAACACCACCATGGGCAAGACCATAATCAGCAGAGCGCACCCAAGCAGACCGACCAGCAAAATGCCGCCCTGTTGCACGCCCACAGCCTGCCCTTCATCAATCGCAGTCTGGCCTTCGCGATGGGACGCCGCGTCTTCCAGCTCACCGAGCTTATCGATGGCGTCACGCATGGTGTCGAACTTACTTTCGCCCTCACCGAAACTCAGCGTACTGGCCGCCTGCGGATTACTCGCCGCCTGCTCGACCACCTGCCGGGAAATCTGCGACCACTGGGCAAAGCGATCATTGAACTGACTGACCAACGCCATCGCCTCGGCACCCGGCTGCATCGCGGCATATTTCTGCACGCGGTCATAGGCTTGCTTCAGATTATCCCGATGACTGGCGCGCAACGCCTCCAGGTGATTCCCCGCCGCGTTGCCACCCAGCAGGCTGCGCTCGGCAACGAACGCCTGGTAGAGGTCACGGTCTGCGTTAAGCAACAGGCTGATCGCCGGCAGATACCGATTGGTCAACTGAGTACTGGACTCAGTCACCTGCCCGATTCCCCGCATGCCCGACCACCCCATCAGCACCAGCAGCAACGCCAGGAATGCAACGGGCAGCGTGATTTTCCAGCGGAAGCCCAGATCGGCAAAAAACCGTGGCATGGGTACTACTCCTTTTCGAGGGCATGTCATTAGCTATCGGCAACGATGAGGCCTGCTAGAGAGACGGTAGACCAAATTGTCACAGGGTGGTGACGTACGGTGGAGAATCGCACTGGGAAGTGCTTGGCTCGGTGAGGGAAAGAACGATCAGGATCTGCTTGGCTTTCCGTGGCGAGGGAGCTTGCTCCCGCTGGGCTGCGAAGCGGCCCCTTTTCTGTGAGTGCTTCGCACTCAAGCGGGAGCAAGCTCCCTCGCCACGGATGCACTCCAGCTTTAAACAGCGGACGGGCCTTTACTGATAGGCACCATTTCAGCAAGACGAGTGGCCAGTCCTACAACCATACATACCCGGAAACACCAAGCCTATGGATCCCGGCTACGTTGCCTTGCGCCTTTGCCTACAACTAAGCCAGAATCCGCCCGCTTGTGCGCCTTGGGTCCCAGCTCTATCGTTTCCGGGTCGCTGAAAATCAGCGATCGGGTTTAGCGACTCGGATCATTAGGACATGAGTGCTCCATGCTTTTTGCAGGCTTCACTGCAATTACGTCATGGCGGCTGTATGTAGGAGACCTTCGGGTCTGCCGGGTGCCTATGACCGGTTCGCTAACCTGCGTACAGTCGCCACCATTCTGTTTAGCGACAGCTCGTGGCGACTCCAACCCATAGGAGCATCACCATGTTCAAGGTCACCCCAAATCCACCGGAAACGGACCCCAGCTCCGCTGGCCTCGATCCAAAAAAAGTCCAGGAAGCCACCGACCGGGCATTGGATTTCTACTTGAAGCCAAAGGAAGCCGACACTAAAAGTGATCCATCACCGTGTCAGCTCTTCACCGTTGCCGAGGGCATTGACAATGAAACCCTGCTCGCCAACCTCAGCGAAAACCTGGCCTCGGCCAACGCCATGATCAACGACCTGACATTCGAGCTCGAAGGTTCACGCCGACGTGTGGCAATGGGTATTCTGCAGGTGATCGAACTGAGCGAACTGTTGGCGAATCGGGTGTTGGATAACATTGATCCGCGCTAGCGCTCACGAATTATCCTTTAGAAACGCCCCCTGAGATGCTCAACCAGTGCAGGGGGTATGACATTCTGGACTTGGGAATGCTCGAACGTAATTTTCTTACATCCCGCACCTACATAATTCAAAGATTCTTCTTACACATCATTCAATTGATGATTTTTGAAGAACAGCCCTATAGTTAATACGTCGTCCATAAGGACGATTTGGGTTTGGCGACCCGATGACAAATGTGCAGAAACCTCCGTTAATTTGCGGAACGCTTCTGCGCGCAATATGCTGCTCTTCGGTGGCTGTGCGTGGGAGATCTTCGGATCTGCCGGTTTTACCATTTGTCCCGGTTCGCCAACCCGCGTACGGCTACCACCTTTTTCGTTTGGCGACGATAAGAAGGTCCTAAATCAAATGGAGTTTGAAATGAATAGATACATGGCTCTAACCAGTAATGCCGACGATCAACCGCTCTTCGTCGACACCACCGCGCCCCTGCATGTTTTGCTGGATACGGCAGGTTACAGAATTCGCGCTATCACCCAACTTTTAGAAAACCTCGCGATGCGAGGTGATATCCCCAGCGACTCGGTGATCCTCCAGGATTTTGCGCAGTTGTGCTGCATACCGTTGAGAGACGGCTGCGACGTGTTGGATGTTGTCGCTCGACGATTGGATGCAGAGCCTGCTTAGCGTCAAAGGGCCCTTCGCGGGGCCCACTCATCGGTGTGAACGTTTTTACTCATCGCGCCAAAACCTCCGGTTTGCCCGGAATCAAATATTCACATAAGCTGATCAGCATGGATACACAGACCTCGGAGGCTCCGATGGCCACCACAAAAAAAGTCGACAAAGCACAAAAAAAGGTCACTCAAGACGAGCTGACATTTCTTGATGTTCGACAAGCTGCGCGTGATGGACAGAAAGTGTTCGATAAATTTGTAATCGCTGGCAAGCTTCCTATTACAAAGTAGGTTTGGATGCCAGCTGTTAAAATCTCAGCACTTTTTGAAGAGATACAAAACTGGAAAAATTTCGCCACACACTTCTACAACTATAAGGTGTGTGGTGATCTCCCAATTATCTTTGGAAGGGATGAAAAGCTCGACCTGAGCGACATGTATCACATCCATCTCGCGAGTACAGCTGAAACACAGGCTCGCTGGGCCGAAATAGAGCAACAGTATTACCGCACAGCATTAAGAGAAGACCCAGCGAATGACTACTGGTTAATCTATGCGTACGACTATTTTAAGGACGAGTACCTCCTGCTAACGATCACTGGGCCAGACGCACACAATCGTAAGGAATGGGGGTCGTTTCTACGTACGGTTCACAATGCCATTGTGGAACCCTGGATAGTCGGGAAAATTACTTTCCCTGACCTGGATGACTGATCATTGAGTTCGGGCAAGACGTTTGGTCAGAAACGAAAAAGCCCCTGAAATGTTCAACCATTTCAGGGGCTTAGTCGTATTCAATAGTGGCGGAGAGATAGGGATTTGAACCCTAGGTACTGTCGCCAGTACAACGGATTTCGAATCCGTCCCGTTCGGCCACTCCGGCATCTCTCCAGTGGCGCGCATCATACCAGCACATTCGCCGGAAGCGAACCCCCGAGCGAAATTTTTTCCGTGCTATCAGACGCTTGCGTCGATTACAGCGGTACACCCAGGCGCTGGGCGACTTCTTCGTAGGCTTCGATGACGTCACCGAGGCCTTGGCGGAAGCGGTCTTTGTCCATCTTCTTCTTGGTGTCCTTGTCCCACAGGCGGCAGCCGTCCGGGCTGAATTCGTCGCCCAGGACGATGGAGCCGTCGCTGAACACACCGAATTCAAGCTTGAAGTCCACCAGCAGCAGGCCGGCGTCGTCGAACAGTTTGGTCAGCACTTCGTTGACCTTGAGGGACAACTCTTTCATGCGCGCCAGTTGCTCGGCGGTGCCCCAGCCGAAGGCCACGACGTGGGATTCATTGATGAACGGGTCGCCCTTGGCGTCGTCCTTCAGGAACAGTTCGAAGGTGTAAGGGTTGAGCTTCATGCCCTCTTCCACGCCCAGGCGCTTGACCAGGCTGCCGGCGGCGTAGTTACGCACGACGCATTCGACCGGGATCATGTCCAGCTTCTTGACCAGGCATTCGTTGTCGCCCAACAGCTTGTCGAACTGGGTCGGCACGCCGGCGGCTTCGAGTTTCTGCATGATGAAGGCGTTGAACTTGTTGTTCACCATGCCCTTGCGGTCCAGCTGTTCGATGCGCTTGCCGTCGAACGCCGAAGTGTCGTTGCGAAACAGCAGGATCAAGCGGTCAGCGTCATCGGTCTTGTAAACCGACTTGGCTTTGCCGCGGTAGAGTTCTTCACGTTTTTCCATGATGGGCTCCGCTTGCTAAGTAGTGGGCTAGGCGATGTGTCGCCAGTCGAGCCCTGAATCTTGATCGGCCAGTTGCAGCCAGTCCGGGTCGCACCCGAGGGTGTCGACAAAACATTGCCGGGCCAGCTGCGGCAGGTTGTTCTTGCTGCTCAGATGGGCCAGGACCAGGTGTTGCAGGCCTTGCCAGCCCAACTCGGCCACCAGGTACGCCGCCTGATGGTTGTTCAAATGTCCGTGCTCCCCGCCGACCCGCTGCTTGAGGAAGTACGGGTAGTAACCCCGCGCCAGCATGTCGCGACAGTGGTTGGACTCGATCATCAAGGCATCGAGGTCCCGGTAACTGTCCATGACCCGGTCGCAATAGGACCCCAGGTCGGTGAGCAGGCCGAAACGCCGCTCGCCGTCGCTGAACACATATTGCGTCGGCTCCCGGGCGTCGTGCGCCACGCTGACCACGCTGATATCCAGGGCGCCAATGCGTAATTGCTCGCCACCGGCCACGAAACCGGCCGGCTCGATGGGCTTGCGCAGGCCACCCAGCGTGCCACGGCTCAGGTACACCGGCAGATTGTAGCGCCGAGACAGCAAACCCACGCCATGCACGTGATCGGCATGTTCGTGGGTCACCAGTATCGCGCTCAGTTGCGCCGGATGCACACCCAGGCGCAACAGGCGTTTCTCGGTTTCCCGCAGGGAGAAACCACAATCGACCAGCACATACGTGCCAGCGCTGGCGATCAGCGTGCCGTTCCCCTGGCTACCGCTGCCGAGAACGGCAAAACGCATCGGATCAGCCCAGGTTGTCCTGAATCACGCTCAACACTTTGCGCGCCACTTCAGCCGGCGCCACGGTATTGATGTTCTTCTCGACCGTCACCTGGACGTTGTCGCCCACCTTGCTCAGGCGAACCTGATAGCGCTCGGCGCGGGCTTCAACCTCTTCCTTGTCCGGCTTGCTGCCGAACAGACCGCTGAAGAAGCCAGGCTTCTCGTCTTTCTTCTCGGCCTTTTCGGCGAGGTTGATGTAGTACAGGCCCAGGCTGCGGTTGATGTCTTCAACCCGCCATTCGCCCTGCTCCAACGCACGGCCAACACTCGACCAGGCACGGTCCAGGTCGGAGCCGACGTTGAGCACCGGGTTGCCGCTGCCGTCTTCGCTCAGGCTGACGCGGCTCGGTGCATCGAACTCCTTGGAGGCCAGCATCGAGACGGAACCGCCCTGCTCTGCGGTGCGGCTCATGCTGGCAAGCATGTCGTCCACCAGCGCAGCGTCGAGGCCGGTATTGACCGAACGGTTGGTGAACGCCACGTCGGCGGTGCTGCCGGCAGGACGCTCGGCGCTGACCACGTAGATTTCACTGGTGTTGCGCTGCACGCCCGGCTCGATGCGCACCCGTACGCGGGTTTCGCTGTCGGAGGCGACACCGGCGGCGCTCAGGCGCTTGGCCATGGCGGCGGACAGTTCATCGGCACGCTGCCAGGTGGTGGTGAATTCGCCCGTCTGCGGGCGCTGTTCGTCCAGGCGGAAACCGTTGTCCTGGAAGAACTGGATCGCCACCGGCCAGACTTCGGCCGGTGGGTGCTGACCCATGACCCAGCTGGAGTCGCCACTCTTCTGCAAGGTGTAGTCGCTGGCATCGGCCACGGCCGACAGCGGTTGCGGACGTGGAACGACGTACTCGCCCTTGACGCTGTCGTCGGCGACGTTACGCGGGATCGGCAGCAGCGGATCCAGGCGCTTGGCGATGTTGACGTCTTGCGGCAGTTGCATCGGTGCAGTCTGTTGCGCTTGCAGGTAGTCGCTACCACGGTCGCGGAAGTAACCCTCCGGCCCCCAGATCCATCCGCAGCCACTGGTGCTGGAGATAATCAAGGCAAGTGCGGAAAGTCCGGCCATTCGCTTCATGCGTTGTACTTCCTCGAATTAAACCAGGACGCCGGACTGGCGCATGGCCTGCCGCAGCGGTTCATGACAGGTTTTGCTCAGCCAGGTGAGTGGCAGGCGGATGCCTTCGTGCATCAGGCCCATTTCCACCAACGCCCATTTGACAGGGATCGGGTTGGCTTCGATGAACAGGTCCTTGTGCAGCGGCATCAGTTTTTCGTTGATGGCCCGTGCCTTCTCGGCATCGCCCTTGAGCGCGGCCTCGCACAGGTCGGCCATTTCGCGCGGAGCGACGTTGGCGGTGACCGAAATATTGCCCTTGCCGCCCAGCAGGATCAGTTCCACGGCGGTCGGATCGTCACCGGAAAGCAGGATGAAGTCCTTGCTGACGCCATCGAGGATGGCCTTGGCGCGCTTCAGGTCGCCGGTGGCTTCCTTGATGCCGATGATGTTCGGCACGCTGGACAGGCGGATCACGGTCTCGGCCTGCATGTCGCAGGAGGTGCGGCCGGGAACGTTATAGAGGATCTGCGGGATGTCGACCGCTTCGGCAATGTGCTTGAAGTGCTGGTACAGCCCTTCCTGGGTCGGCTTGTTGTAGTACGGCACGACCAGCAGGCAGGCGTCGGCGCCGGCTTCCTTGGCATTGCGGGTCAGCTCGATGGCTTCACGGGTCGAGTTGGCGCCGGTGCCGGCGATGACCGGGATGCGACCGTTGACCTGCTTGACCACGGCACGGATGACTTCGATGTGCTCATTGACGTCGAGGGTTGCCGACTCGCCGGTGGTGCCGACGGCGACAATGGCATGGGTGCCGTTCTCAAGATGGAAGTCCACGAGTTTGCTGAGGCTGGCCCAGTCAAGATGCCCTTGTGCATCCATGGGTGTGACCAGTGCCACCATACTGCCCGCAATCATGAAACCGCTCCTGCCGGAAAAAGAGAGCGGTAATGGTACTGGCGCCAAGATGCTTGTACAAGCGAACTACCATTCCCCTGAGCGATGGTTTTCGCTACCCTTCAGGCTTTGATCGGTACCGATAAGCTCATACGCCGGTTTCCAGCCTCCGTTTTCGTCGCCACAAGCCCCGATCCTGCGTTTGTCCGGGTGCATTCCCGCCTTCATGGAAATGCAGCGCAACGCCGGGCACAGGGCTTGAGCCGTTCGTTTCACGCAGGCCGGCCGCCGTGCCGAGCCATGAAGGTGCCGACCGCTCATCGCTTTAGGAACGCTGCATGTCCACCCCCACAGTCCGCGAACAATTCCTTGTTATCAGTGCCCTTGGCGCCAACCCCATGGAGCTGACCAACGTCCTGTGCCGCGCCAGCCATGAAAATCGCTGCGCCGTCGTGACCTCGCGCCTGACCCGCCACGGCGAGTGCAGCGCGCTGGTGCTTGAAGTCTCCGGCAGTTGGGACGCCCTGGCCCGCCTGGAAGGCAGCTTGCCGCTGCTGGCCAAGAAGCACGCCTTCACGGTCAACGTGGTGCGCAGCGCCGCGCTGGAGAACCGCCCACAAGCGCTGCCGTATGTGGCCTACGTGAGCTCGGCCTACCGCCCGGACATCATCAACGAGCTGTGCCAGTTCTTCATGGACCACCACGTCGAGCTGGAGAACCTGACCTGCGACACCTACCAGGCGCCGCAGACCGGCGGCACCATGCTCAACGCCACGTTCACCGTGACCCTGCCGGCCGGTACCCAGATCAGCTGGCTGCGCGATCAGTTCCTGGATTTCGCCGATGCGATGAACCTGGACGCGCTGATCGAACCGTGGCGCCCACAAAACCCAATGTAAGGAAGCGTTCATGGCCGTTGCCATCGACCAACCGGTTAGCGATTTCCAGGCGCCCGCCACCAGCGGGCAGACCATCAGCCTCGCCGCCCTCAAGGGCAAGCAGGTGGTGATTTACTTTTACCCCAAGGACAGCACCCCTGGCTGCACCACCGAAGGCCAGGGTTTTCGTGACCAGTATGCGCAGTTCCAGGCCGCCAACACCGAAGTGTTCGGCGTCTCCCGGGACAGCCTCAAGTCCCACGAGAACTTCAAGTGCAAGCAGGAGTTTCCGTTCGAGCTGATCAGCGACAAGGACGAGGCGGTCTGCCAGCTGTTTGACGTGATCAAGCTGAAAAAGCTCTACGGCAAGGAATACCTGGGTGTGGATCGCAGCACATTCCTGATCGATAAGGATGGCGTGCTGCGCCAGGAATGGCGCGGCGTGAAGGTGCCGGGGCATGTGGATGCGGTACTGGCGGCGGCTCAGGCGCTTAACAAGGCCTGACATCCTTATTGCCTGTCCCGGCGCTATCGCGAGCAGGCTCGCTCCCACAGGGTTCTATGCACTAACACAGATCCAATCTCCACAGGGATCTATGTACCGACACAAACTCAAGCTCCCACAGGATTCTATGTACTGACACAAATCCAATGTGGGAGCGAGCCTGCTCGCGATGAGGCCATCAGCCTCACCCGACAAACCCGCTTATAACAACGGCGCCACCACCGGCTCCTTGCTCGGCCAGGCATCCAGCACCGCCTTGAACAGCGTCGCCAGGGGAATCGCAAAGAACACCCCCCAGAACCCCCACAACCCGCCAAACAGCAGCACCGCACAGATGATCGCCACCGGGTGCAGGTTCACCGCCTCGGAGAACAGCAGCGGTACCAGCACGTTGCCGTCCAGGGTCTGGATGATCCCGTAGACCGCCATCAAGTAAATGAACTGATCGCTCCAGCCCCACTGGAACAAGGCAATCAAGGCCACCGGCACGGTCACGACTACCGTGCCGACATAAGGCACCACCACCGAGATCCCCACCAACAACGCCAGCAAGGCCGCATAATTGAGCCCCAGGGCCACGAAACCGATATAGGTCACGCCACCGCAGATGAAAATCTCGATGACTTTGCCGCGGATGTAGTTGGCGATCTGCCTGTTCATTTCCTGGGCGACCCGGGTGATCAGCGCCCGTTCGCGGGGAAGGTAACCACGCACCCAACGCCCGATCATCTCCCGGTCCTTGAGGAAGAAAAACACCAGGATCGGTACCAGGACCAGGTAGATCATGATGTTCACCAGAAGCGGCAGGCTGGACAGCGAAAACGTCAGTGCCCACTGGCCGAACTTGCCGATCTGGCCGCGCGCCACTTCGATGGTCTGCAACACCTGCTCATCGGACACCAGATGCGGATAGCGCTCGGGCAGCAGCAACAGCAGCGATTGCCATTTGGCAAGCATGCCCGGCAACTCGTTGAACAAGGTCACCAATTGATGCCAGAGCAACGGCACCACCACGACCATGAACACCACCAGCAAGCCCATGAACAGCGCGAACACCAGCCCGACCGCCACGGTGCCGGGTAGCCGCAGACGCTCAAGCGTGGTGACCAGCCCTTGCATCAGGTACGCCAGCACCATGCCCGCCAGCACCGGCGCCAGCATGCCGCCCAGCGTGAGCACGGCGGTAAAGGCCAGGAACAGCAGCACTGCCAGGACCACGGCCTCTTCATCGGAGAAGTAGCGCTGGATCCAGTCGCGTAACACTTTGAACATTAAAAATCCTTAAGGAACGCCTTCGGCTTTTCAGGCTTTTTTCAGCCAATAACGGTAGACGCCATTGTCGTCTTCTTCGCGCAGCAGCGTATGACCGGCCAACCGGGCAAAGGTGCGGAAATCGCGCTGGGAACCGGCATCCGTGGCGGTGACCTTGAGCACAGCCCCACTGGCCAGGCGATTGAGTTCCAACTTGGCCTTGAGCAGCGGCAACGGACAGTTCAGGCCGCTGGCGTCCAGTTCGGCATCGTGGGCTACAGCATCGGTCATCGGTTCGCTCCGCGCAGGTCGTTGGGCCGCCTAGAATATCTGGTCCCGAGCCCGGTGTCCGGCTACAGTAAGGTCTTTGTCGACTAAGGCTTCGTGCATGACATTTCTGCGCCCCACCCTGCTGACGCTCGCTTGCCTGCTTGCCTCACCGGGCTTCGCCGACGACCTGCCGTCACTCGGCGATGCCAGTTCTGCCATCGTCTCGCCAGAACAGGAACATCAACTGGGTCGCGCCTGGCTGGCGCTGCTGCGCAGCCAGGTCTCGCAGCTCAACGATCCGCAGCTCAAGGACTACGTTGAAACCAGCGTCTATAAACTGGTGGAGACCAGCCAGGTCAATGACCGGCGCCTGGAGTTCATCCTGATCAACAGTCCACAGCTCAACGCTTTCGCCGCGCCCGGTGGAATCGTCGGGGTCAACGGCGGGTTGTTTCTCAATGCCCAGACCGAAGGCGAATATGCCTCGGTCATGGCCCACGAACTGGCGCACTTGTCGCAACGCCACTTCGCTCGCGGCGTCGAAGCCCAGCAACGCATGAAGGTGCCGATGATGGCCGCGCTGCTGACCGGGATCGTGATTGCCGCGGCCGGAGGCGGTGACGCCGGGATTGCGGCCATCGCCGGGACCCAGGCCGCGGCCATCCAGGAACAACGGCGCTTCTCTCGCCAGAACGAACAGGAAGCCGATCGAATCGGCATCCTGAACCTGGAAAAGGCCGGCTATGACCCGCGCTCCATGCCGACCATGTTCGAACGCCTGATGCGCCAGTATCGCTTCGACGCCAGGCCCCCGGAATTCCTGCTGACTCACCCGGTGACCGAATCGCGGATCGCCGACACCCGAAACCGCGCCGAACAGGCCAAGCCGGGCGGCATCGAGGACAGCGTGCGCTATCAACTGATTCGCGCGCGGGTCCAGCTGACCTATGAAGAAACACCGGGCCTGGGCGCCAAGCGCTTCCGGGCGCAACTGGATGAGAACCCGAAGAACGACGTGGCCCGCTATGGCCTGGCGATTGCGCAGATCAAGGGTGGCCAGTTGAATGAAGCCCGAGAGAACCTCAAGCCGCTGCTGGCCAAGTCGCCCAACGAGATCATCTACAACCTGGCCCAGGTGGACCTGGACATTACCAGCAACAAACTGGCCGATGCCCAGTCTCGCGTCGACCGGATGTTGAGCCAGTACCCCGGCAACTATCCGCTCAACCAGGTCCGCGTCGACCTGCTGCTCAAGCAGAACCGCCCCGCCGACGCCGAGAAAGCCTTGGAAAACCTGCTCAAGACCCGCCCGGACGATCCGGATGTCTGGTACATGGTGGCGGAGACTCGCGGGCTGTCAGGCAACATCATCGGCTTGCACCAGGCGCGCGCCGAGTACTTCGCGCTGGTGGGTGACTTCCGTCAGGCGATCCAGCAACTGGACTTCGCCAAACGACGGGCCGGCACCAACTTCCCGCTATCTTCACGCATCGACGCTCGGCAACGGGAGCTCATGGAGCAGGAGCGGATGGTCAAGGATATGATGGGGTGATAGCTAAGACAGAAGATTCGCGGGTCAGCACAGATCCCTTGTGGGAGCGAGCCTGCTCCGGGCGGCGGTCCGACGATTGCGGTGGGTCAGACACCATCGTCATTAGCTGATCCACCGCTTCGCGAGCAGGCTCGCTCCCACAGGGGGTTGTGTGCTCATCCTGCTATCCGTGACAGTCGGCAGCGTTCGCCACACATAAAAAAACCGCCTCTCTCGAGGCGGTTTTTGTTGAACCACTAACCAATCATTCGGCCAGCTTGAAGGTGATGAAGCTCGCACGTCCCTGACGCAGAACCCGCATCGACACCGAACGGTTCTTCGGCAACGCCTTGGCAATATCGGTGAATTCCTTGGCAGAACCGATGGCCTGGTTGTTCAGGTGCGTGATGATGTCGCCCGGTTGCAGGCCGATCAGCGCGGCAGGACCGTCCTGCACTTCCTTGATCACCACACCGCCTTGCAGCTCCAGGGCTTTCTTCTGCTCATCGGTCAACTCAGCGACGGCCACGCCCAGGCGATTGCTGCTGCGCTCGGCACCGGACTTGGCCAGGGAATCCAGTTCCTTGCCTTCTTCAGGGATCGCGCCGACCGTCAGCTCGACGTTCTTGCGCTTGCCCTCGCGAATCACTTCCAGGTTGGCCTTGGCACCCGCCTTGAGGGCGCCTACCAGGTGTGGCAGGTCTGCGGACATGATGATCGGCTGACCGTTCATGCTCAGGATCACGTCACCTACTTGCAGGCCACCCTTGGCCGCCGGGCCGCCTTCCTGGATCTGCGCCACCAGCGCACCGGCTGGTTTCTCCAGCCCGAACGACTCGGCCAAGTCCTTGTTCACTTCCTGGATCACCACGCCCAACCAGCCGCGGCTGACTTTGCCTTCGCTCTTCAGCTGACTGGAAACATCCATGGCAACGTCGATCGGGATCGCGAACGACACGCCCATGAAGCCGCCGGAACGGGTATAGATCTGCGAGTTGATACCCACCACTTCACCCGCGAGGTTGAACAGCGGGCCGCCGGAGTTACCCGGGTTGATCGGCACGTCGGTCTGGATGAATGGCACATAGTTCTCGTTCGGCAGGCTGCGACCGATGGCACTGACAATGCCTTGGGTCACGGTGTGATCAAAGCCGAACGGCGAACCAATGGCCACTACCCATTGACCAGCCTTCAGGTCCTGGGATTTGCCCAGCTTGAGCACGGGCAGATCCTTGCCGTCGATTTTCAGCAACGCCACGTCGGAACGCGGATCGGTACCAATCAGCTTGGCCTTCAGCTCGCTGCGATCGGAAAGACGTACCAGGATTTCGTCGGCGTCGGCGATCACGTGGTTGTTGGTCAGGATGTAACCGTCAGGCGAAATGATGAAGCCCGAACCCAGCGATTGCGCTTCACGCTGGCGACCACCACCCGGAGAGCGCGGCGCCTGCGGCATGCCGCGCTCGAAGAATTCGCGCAGCATCGGCGGCAGGCCTTCCAGGTCCGGCATTTGCTGGTCCGATACGCGGCGATCCGGCAGCTTCTGCGTCGTACTGATGTTGACGACCGCGGGCGAAGCCTGCTCGACCAGCTGCGTAAAGTCAGGTAGCTCGACCGCCAGGGCAGGAACAGCCTGGCCGAGCACCAGCACGGTGGCAAAGATGGATAGGTAGGTTTTCAAGCGTGGTATCGACATACGGCTCCCGTTACGACGAGCATGGTTAAGCGATATGGAACCAGGAATACCCGCAGAAGAGACGCCGGTATTTCTGTTCCGGAAAAACAGGCAAGGCCAGAGCCGAGCGGCTCTGACCTAATAGAAAAAAACCTGAGATTTTGCAAATGAAAATGCTGACAGGAAGTTTCGGCATTTCGATCAAGCCCTGGCGTAATCAGCCTCTTGCGTAACCGAATCATCCTGGCGACTGGCTATTGTGTCGCCGCGACGTCGGAGCGCATGGAAAGCGCAATCCGTTCCGCGGTGCCAATCGGAATCTCCCCGACCACCGTGACCATCATTTCCCCTTGGGGCGTCGTGAGTCGACGGGAGACGGCAGCCGTTGGGCCGAGTTGAGTGCGGGTATCCGTTGCATTTGCGCCGTTCAACGGTTCCAGGAATACCGAGAAGCGCGCCAGACCGTCGCCATACATCAGGCTGCTGACCTGGACCTGGGTATCCGGGTCCTTGCGTGAATCACTGCTGGTCAGTTCGAACCCGGGCGGAAGCCAGTCCGAGTGCCAGGCAGGTTTCGCCGTGGCGGCCTTGCGGGGCTCCTCGGCGACTTCCTTGCAATCGGCACTGGCCTGCAGATCATCCTCCGTGGGCACGGCGATGTTCAGACGGGTGAACTGGAAACGTTCGAGCAACTGTCCCTTGTCGCTGAGCAACAAGGACTTGAGCGCAAGGCCGGTTTCCTTGTCCAGATGCAACTCGAAGCCGTAGCGATGCTGGTCCTTGGGCGTCAAGGCAACGATGACCGCTTGACGCCCGGCCACGCGCGACTTGCCGATGACGGCAAGGTCGTACCAATTCTTGAGTTTTTGCGGATCGAGCGCACGGGCGGCGCCGTCAGGGGTATTGCCCAACCCGGCGATCAAGGAGCCGCTGACGCATTGAGTATGTCCATCAATGCGCAGGACTTCCTGTGCCGAACCGTCAAGCTGCAGTAGCCGCTCGCGGACTTTGCCATCCTGGACGCGATGCCAGATGTTATGGGTAGAGAAACTACCGTTGCGCTCGTATATGAAAGTGCCTTGGAAGCTTTGCTGTTGCTCAGCCTGATCCAGACGTTTCAACCAGTCTTGAGCCTCATCGGCATAGGCTGGTACCGCACACCAGCCACCCAGCAGAAGCGTGAATAGAGGTATGGCGCGCAATGGTGCTCCTTACTTAACGGTTTTCCAGACTGGCTGCACGGGCATAGGGTAGCGCGCTTTCGGTACCTTTCAAGGCGGCTTCCTGCGCATGTTGACGCAGGTAGTTGGGCAGACGCTGATCATGCCAGCCAGGTTGGCCTTGCAGAACACCGTTGACCATCGGACCGGCAGCTTCCGAACCTTCGCTGTAGCCAGCCAGGACGGCAGGGCCCTTGACCTGCGGAGTAGCCAGGGCAGGCTGGTTGGACTGCTGCGCCATCTGCACGCCGGCAATCTCATCCTGGTTGTACAAACGCACACCAGCCAGTACGGCTACGGTGACCGAAGCGGCAACTGCCAGGCGACCCAGGCTGCGCCATGGTCCGCGAGAAGCTTTTGTCGGTACGGCTTCATCAGCCAATGCAGCAGAAACGGCCGCAGCGATATCCAGACGCGGAAGCAGCAGGTCCTTGTGCATGACAGCCCGGGCGATCTGGTAACGAGCCCAGGTCTCACGGGTTTCAACATCGTCGAAGGCATTCAATACCCGACGCAATTCCAGTTCGTCCGCTTCGTTATCCATCACTGCGGACAGCGATTCCTGCAGGGCTTCACGACTCATG